>OAWU01000001.1_pt1 | contig 301450 bp, 275 predicted proteins | sample 1477041 | NCBI WGS metagenome assembly OAWU01 (sample SAMEA2580266, study PRJEB22360) | human gut metagenome | biome: human gut; feature: human-associated habitat; material: faeces | place: Denmark | collected 2008/2010
ACACCAGATGAAATCTTTGAAAGAGAATTAGATCGAATCTATCAAGCAGCTTAACCAAAAGTGTTCAATTTATTATTGCAATTTACGATTGAAAAATTAATAAAAAATTATTAGTATTCTTTGCGTATATAATAATGTGAAAACCAAATCTAAAAAGATAAAGAGGAAACATAATATGCAAGGTACTTACGAATGTGTTAAAGTTATCGGAACATTTCATCGCTACGGTGTTCAACAAAGTGTTGATAGCAACGGAACATTCTATTATCGTCCTGTAGTATACATGAAAGATTGTAAAGATCTGAATAATATAGATTTAAAAATGCCAGAATACTTATTATTCAATTTAACTAAAGGATTTAAAAGCCTCGGAATATTAAATCCTGGAATAAAACTGAAAATAAACTGTCGTCGTTATTTAAAAGAAGAACGTAATGCTGGCTATGGTTATCCTACTAATATTGTCATTGCTAATGATCGACCAGATTTTCCCGATGATCCTAACGTTTTGGCAGGAATGATCATGGTTAAAAATCAAGGTAACCCTGAAGCTGAAAAAGATCCTATTAATACAGATCTAATTCAAATATATAAGAACTGGCTAGCAAATAAGGAGTAGGATAGAAAAATAATGTACTTCTTAATTATTTTCTAGCCTTAGGCGGTCTAAGAGACCCACGCTTAATTGTAATTGGTAACTTTTTTAAGTTTTCATAAACAACTTCAAGTTCTGCCATTACTTCATTTTCATTAAGCCCCTTTTCTTCAATAACTTTAGTAGCAGCCTTGGCGTAGTTGCGCTTAAAACTTAAATTTATTTCATTCTAATTAACTGCTTTAAAATTATCAGCTAGTTTTTGATTAAACGGTAATTTTCCCTGCAGCATTAAAACCGCAATCACGGGATAGCCAGCATATCCTTGCCAGTAAGTCGCGTTATCATTTGAATGATATACATCGTTCTCCCAACTTACTGTGTAAGTTTTAGCTCCATTAGATGATGTTACTTTTGCCTCATTCTCTGTTAAATTCACATGATTATCCACAATTGCAGTATAAGCTTCTAAAATTTTTTGAATTGGTGGTAATTTTTTCATTAACTTATCCTCCTGCTTTTTGTTTGAATTTACTTCATTTAATGAATATAAGATAATTAACCTAACTATTATCTTAGGAGTTTTTTATGAAAAATATTAGTAAAAAGTTCGGCTTAATTTCTCTACTATTTTCTTTAGCAATGATCCTTTCCGCTTGTAGTATTATCATTTCGAATCATGATGATACTAAGCCAGAAATCAAAACTACAATCAGTAATCAAGGATTCAATAAACTAGAAATTTCTGTTGCTCTCGCTGATATTTCTGTCAAATATGGCGATAAATATCAGGTTGAATATGAAGGGCCTAAGAATTTGAAGCCAACTGTTAGCAGAAAAAACGGTATTTTAACTATTAAACAATCAGCTATTGGTATTCACCAGGTTAATAGTGATCCAGCCATTACAATTACTGTGCCTAAACAGTTAGTAAAGAAACTTACCTTATCAACTAATGATGGGGATATCGAAGTTAAAAATATTGCTACAACAAACCCAATTTCACTTAATACAAACGATGGTGACATTAATATTAATAACCTAAAAGCTCTAAGTGGAAAGATTGATACTAATGATGGCGATATTACTATCAATAAATTAAGTAGTAAAGTTGGTTTTAAAGTAAACACGGATGACGGCGATATTAAGATAACTCAATCTAATTTTACCGGTTATAAACTAAATGTTAGTGATGGTGATATTAACGTTAAGGGCCGCTCTTCTAATGACTTCTTTGTTGAAAATCAAAATAGCTCTAATGTATTAACAGCTTCTAGCCAAGACGGAGATATTAAAATTAAATAGTGTGTAAAAAAGACAGGTTTTATAAAGCCTGTCTTTTTCTATCTTTCTCTAGCTAAATATAATTTATTGCTCCTGGGAAACTCTATTTTCTGCAATCTTTTTACTCTTTTCAAAACTTCTGCTTCAGTCAAATCATCCCAAACGATTTTACGATAGCCATCTTCAACAATTCTAAAATTATCCCCATTCTTTTCCACAAGAACGCTGCGATCCTTTTTATAAGTTAAAAATTTAAGTTTGTTACCATTACTCATCTTTCGCAATTCAATTCGTAAAAGTTTCAATAAATTTTTATTATCAATCATTTTTTATTCCTAACAAAAAGAGACAGGTTACCTTCCTGTCTCTTAATTATATATAAATTCTCTCTAAAACATATGCGCCAAAATTGGTAATAGCCAAATCCAGAAAATACAGCTGACTGCAAAGAAGACAGTTGAAACTGCAACTGAACTTGCACCTTCCTTGACATAAATGTTGTAGCGGCTGGAAATAATAATTCCAGAAAATGCTGGTGGCAATCCGGTTGCCAAACAAAGCATTGAAATCTTGGTAGGATCTGATCCCATACCGCAAAGATATGCTGCTGCAACAATCACTGCCGGTGTTAAGAATAGTCTAAAGAAAGTATTCCAAATAACTTCTTTGTCAATTGAAAATTTAACTGTAGATAAGGCAAGACCAGCTGCTAAAACAGCAACACCCGCGTTAGCCTTAGCAATTAAATCAAAAGTTGGGGCCCAAGAAGTAGGAATTCTAATTCCAATTAAAACTAAAATAACCGCAATTAATGGAGCCGCTGCAACTGGTTGTTTAATTGCATTAATAACTGATTTTAAAGTTGGGTTCATCGGCTTATGAGGTTCATCAGCATGATCAGCAATTTCTGCTCTAGCTAAATCAATTTCACGCTCAATCCCCTTTTCTTTCAAAGCCTTAGCTTCCGCATCAGTAACTGGAACACCATCGGGAATAGTTACTACGACCTTCTTCTTAGTCTTATTTAAGCCCTTTCCCTTTATGTCTTCTACTTCAACTTTAGTTCCCTTATTATTTGGATTTGCTTTAGCTTTCTTCTTAGTTAAGGTTTGACCTTTGTTAATTAAAGCTAATCCCAATGGAATGGTAATAGCATTAACCACAATCGATACAATTCCAATAACTAAGTTAGTTGTTGCATTATTTCCATAAATAGGATCTAATACAGCAAAACCAAGGAAACCAATTGTTGGGGAACCTGCAATCAAAGCACAAACAGCTGCTTGTTGCGTAGTTCTATGAAAGAGCAATTTATCTAAGTAATAACTCAGCATAAATAGCCCAACAACACCAACAATAGAAATTAACGTTAATACGATATCTTGCGCAAACATTTTTCTGGTAGCTTTAACAATTGAAATGAATAAAGCTGCTGGTAATGCGATATCAAGAACTAATTTATTTAATCCTTGTCTCTGATCATTATCGAAAAAGTAAAACTTTCCGCAGAGATAACCTAGTAACATAATCACCAAAATTGGGATTATGTCATTGATTAAGATACTAATCATCTCTATACCTCGCTTATAATCTGACCAGTTTATTCCCGATGAAAACTTTCTTCATCACAAACTAAATATAGACTTTATCAAAATATAAGCAAGTGGAACGATTTCATAATTCTGACAAAATCGTTATTTTAAATTCACTGTATATCAGAAGCAATATATAAGAAACAACTAATAGAAGATAACTATTATATATTCATACTTAGAAAGCGCTTTTTATATTGAAATAAAAGTTTTTTTATAGTTTTTTTCTTGCTAACAAATTCAAAAAAAGTTATAAATTAGTTGTACGCAATCCCATTTTGGAATAGCGCTTTTATATAAAATAGTAATTATCATTACCATGGAGGTTACGTTATGGTAGATGACTCTTTAAATAGAACTGGTGCCAGTTTATTAATTGACGCTTTACAAAAAAATGGTATTAACAACTTATACGGAGTTGTAGGTATTCCGATTACTGATTTAGCTAGATTAGCTGAATTAAGAGGAATGAAGTATTATGGCTTTCGTCGTGAAGACTCAGCCGTAGACGCTGCCGCAGCTGCCGGATTTTTAACTAAAAAACCTGGTGTAGCAATGACTGTATCCGCACCAGGTTTTTTGAATGGATTAACTGCTTTAGCACAAGCTACTAAAAACTGTTTCCCATTAATTATGATTTCTGGTTCTTCAGAACGTCATATTATCGACTTAGCTCAAGGTGACTACGAAGGCTTAGATCAATATAACGTTGCTAAACCTTTCTGTAAAAAGGCTTACCGTGTTGATCGTGCACAAGATAAGATGTTGGTTTAGCAGTTGCACGTGCTATTCGTACTGCTGTATCTGGTAGACCAGGTGGTGTTTACCTTGATTTACCAGCTGACACTATTGCTCAACTTAATGATGACCTGAGTGAAAAGAACATGGGTGTTTACAAGTTAGTTGATCCAGCTCCACTTCAAGAACCAAGTGACGATGCAATTAACCGCGCAGTTAACATCATTAAACAAGCTAAAAAGCCTTTGATCATTCTTGGTAAAGGTGCTGCTTATGACAAAACTGAAAAGCAAGTTCAAGAATTGATTAACAAGACCGATATTCCATTCTTACCAATGTCAATGGCTAAAGGTCTTGTTCCAGATGACGACAAACACTCTGCTGCTGCTGCTCGTTCATTATCATTAAAGAATGCAGACGTAGTAATTCTAATTGGCGCAAGATTAAACTGGATGCTTTCATATGGTGATGCACCACAATTTAACCCAGATGCTAAGTTTATCCAATTAGATATTGATGCAACCCAATTTGATTCTGCACAAAAGATTTCTGCACCACTTCAAGGTGACTTAACCTCTATTTTAAATAAATTAGTTCCAGCTCTTACTGCAACTGGCTACAAGGTACCTTCTGACTGGCTTGATGCAATTGCTCAAGATACTGCTAAGAATGACGCTAAGTTCGCTAAAAGAATTAAAGCTGGGGAAACTAACCCAGAATTTGGATATTATGGCGCTATCGAACCTATTAATGATTACTTCCAAGAACATCCAGACACCTACCTTGTAAGTGAAGGTGCTAATACCCTTGATATTGGTCGTGACATGATTGGTATGAAACTTCCTCGCCACAGACTTGATACTGGTACTTGGGGCGTCATGGGTGTTGGCATGGGGTATGCCATCGCTACTGCTGTCGAAACTGGTAAGCATGTTGTTGCCTTAGATGGGGACAGTGCATTTGGTTTTGACGGTATGGATGTTGAAACAATGTGCCGTTACAATTTACCAATTACTGTTGTCGTTATTAACAATGGTGGTATTTATAATGGTGTTGATAATGTTGTTCCAGATCAATTGGGTCCAACTACACTTGATCCAACTGGTCGCTATGACCTAATTGCTAAAGCCTTCGGCGGTGATAATTACTACGTAACTAACTATCAAGAAATGAAAGATACTTTTGCTACAGCTGTTGACTCAGGCCGTCCAAGTATTATCAACGTTCAAATTGATCCTTCAATGGGCAAAGAATCAGGCCACATTGGTAATTTAAACCCAGAATTAAACTTAAAGCCTCTTGAAGAAGCTGAACAAAAGAAAATTGATGAGGAGTAATTAAAATGAGTGAAAACGAAAAAAACGAACAAAATGAATATGCTCCATTAAAAGGTATTAAAATTGTTGACTGGACTCAAGTCCAATCAGGTCCATCATGTACTCAACTTTTAGCTTGGCTCGGTGCTGATGTTATTAAAATTGAACGTACTAATACCGGTGACCCAACTAGAAATGAATTACTTGATATTAAAGATTCATGGAGTCTTTACTACTTACAATTAAATGCCAACAAGAGATCTTTAACTTTGGATATTAAGACTCCTGAAGGTAAAAAGATTATGTACGATTTAGCCAAAAAAGCTGATGTCTTTGTTGAAAATATTGCACCAGGTTCAGCTGATCGTAACGGCTTTGGTTGGGAAAAGCTTCACTCCATCAATCCTAGATTAATTTATGCTTCATTAAAGGGATTTAACGAAGGATCACGTTTTGAGAATGTTAAAGCCTTTGAACCAGTTGCTCAAGCTGCTGGTGGTTCTGCATCTGCAACAGGTTGGAACAAAGGTGCAAACAATGTTCCTACTCAATCTGCAGCTGCTCTAGGTGATTCAAATACTGGTATGCACTTAGCTATCGGTATTTTAGCCGCTTTATTACAACGTGAGCACACAGGTGAAGGTACTTTTGTTTATCAATCAATGCAAGATGCTGTTCTTAACCTTTGCCGTATTAAGTTACGTGACCAACTTATGCTTGATAACTTGGGTGCTTTACCTCACTATGCAGTTTACCCTGACTGGAAGTGGGGCAAGGCAATTCCGCGTGCTGAGAACACTGAAGGTGGACAAGTTATCGGTTGGACTTACAAGGCTAAGGGTTGGGAAACTGATCCTAATGCATATGTATACATCGTTATTCAAAACGAAAATAAGAAATGGGATAAGATGTGTGAAGCCATGGGTCACCCAGAATGGGAAAAAGATCCAAGATTTGTCGACTGGCAACACCGTCAATTACACAAAGAAGAATTATATCCATTAATTGAAGCCTACACTAAGCAATACGATAAATATACTCTAACTAAAGAGCTCGGTGCTGCTGGCGTTCCAGTTGGACCAGTTCTAGACTGGCACGAACTTGAAAACGATCCAGATCTAAATAGCGATGGTACAATCGTTACTATCGACCAAGGTGGTAATCGTGGTAAGTTCAAGACTATTGGTTTACCATTCAGTCTTTCAAACTACAAACCAGCTTATGACAGAGCACCTGACCTTGGTGAAAACAACAAGGAAATTTTAACTGAACTTGGTTATGATGCAGATCAAATCGAAAATTTAGTTAACAAGGGCGTTATTTCTAAAGCCAAAGGTCCAAAGAATCCTCGTGTTCACGTTATCATTGATGGAAAAGAACACTAATTAAGATTAATAAATTTAAGTATATACACTAAAAGGCGGCTAGGATTAATTTCTAACTGCCTTTTAGCGTAATAATATTATTAATTATTAATAAAGTTTAACTAATTTAATAATTGATTAAAACTATAACTTAATCACTATACTTTCTCTTAAAATGTGGCTATAATATCATTCAGATATAAATAAAAGAGGTGGATATTTTAGTCATGAAGGATAATTACACAATTGACCATGATATGTATCTTATGAATCATAAAAATGGCGATGTTCTGAAGGTAACTGTTGATAATAAAGATAAGTCATTAAAGAATTTGCAGCTTTATCGTCAAGATGGCCTTGGAAATTACTACTATGACAAAAACTCACAGTTAAAGCATCAAGATAATTTAGCCACTAAAAAAGACATTGTTAAGGCAAGTAAAGAAATTGGTGCACATAATACCCACCATATCGACAAGTGGCATCACAAAGTTACGCCAGTATATAATGCTGAACACAAGATTACTGACTTTGAGCCCAAACTTGCTTTAGAGCATCATGCTAAGATTAAGAACGCTAAAAGATATTTGCGTCATTTGAATCATCATCATGCAGATTTTTTATTCTTAGCTAATAAAGGTTTGTTAAGACAACCTTTAAATTATCTCAAAGATGCGATTTATACTGACCGTAATAAAGAAATGGTCATTGCACATAAGGTACATAAGATCGCTAAATAATGAAAAGACCAGTGAACACTTCAAGTCACTGGTCTTTTTGCTAGGCTTAGAATTGATATATATTAAACAAAAGAGGATGTGTTTCATGCAAACTATTTCTTACTACAATTCACCTATTGGAAAAATATTGCTCGCTAGTGACGAGCAAGGTCTAGTTGGTCTATGGCTAGATACTGATCGTTACTATGGAGATATTCTTGCAAAAAACTATTCCGAAGGAGAAAACAAATATCTATCTTCTGCTAAAAAATGGTTAAATATTTTTTTTCAAGGAAAAGAGCCTAATTTTATTCCTCAATTGCACCTTACTGGTACTGATTTCCAGAAAAGAGTTTGGCAAGCCTTACTAAAAATCCCTTATGGGACAACTACTACTTATAAATATATCGCTATGAAAGCTGCACAAGATAAAAAACATTTACCTATTAGAGCAACTGGTGGGGCTGTTGGTCGAAATCATATCTGCATTATTGTTCCTTGCCACCGTGTTGTCGGCGTTAACCACAATTTAACCGGTTATGGTGGTGGTATTGATAAAAAGATTAAACTACTTCAACTTGAAGGAGTAGACATAAGCCAGTTTAAAAAGCCTTAATAAAAATAAACTTGTATATAATTTTACTGAGTTTCCATTTTTATCATTCTTTTCAACTTAGCAAAGTTTAGACTATAATTTTAAGTAATCACTATTTAAGGTAATTACTTATGAAAAAATACTCTATAATTCAAAAATTTAACGCACTTGTTCAAATACAGACAATTATCATTTCAGCCTTGCCATATATTATTGGCTCATTAATGGCTAGTTACTATTATCACCATTTCAATTTATCTTATTGTCTTTGGCTTTTTCTAGCCGTAATTTCTTTTCACTTAGCCGTTAATGGTCATAATCAATATACTGATTATCTTCGCTATAAGAAAAATCATGTTACTAGTTACAATAATATTTTAGAAAAATTCAACATCTCCCGAAATTGGGCTAGAAATGTAATTATTCTATTAACCCTTGTTTCTGCGACTATTGGCATCATACTTAGTTTTAAAGTCGGTTGGATAATTCTCTTAATCGGTTTCTTTAGCTACTTAATTGGTTATTGCTACTCAGGCGGTCCTTACCCAATTCTAAAAACTCCTTTTGGCGAACCCGCCTCTGGAATTACAATGGGCTATAACATCACTCTTTTAGGTATCTACGTCAATATTTACAACATACATTCCTTTGATAGTTTTTTCTGGGCTAAAGCAATCATTGTTGCCTGCCCTGCGATCTTTGTTATTGCCAACGTAATGCTAGCCAACAATATTTGTGACGTAGAAGAAGACGTTAAAATTGGTCGTAAAACTCTCCCATTTTATATTGGTCGCAAGAATGCTTTGATTGTTTTATGCACATATTACGTTTTAGCATATATCTTTTTAATTCTAAGCATTGTCTTGCACTATCTACCTACCCTTGCTTTAGGCAGTTTACTTACCATTCCACTAGTCTATCGTTCAACTAGAACCTTTGTTAAGGATCCTCATAAAGAAACTACATTTAAAGGGATTTTAATGAATGTTTTGCTAGTACTAGTCAGTGAAATCATCTTCTCGCTTATAGGATTAGTATGGTAATAATTAATCTAAGCATAGTAAAAAGCTCGCAATTAATTGCGAGCTTTTTGGCATTAATTATAAAATATAGTTTTGGTTATATATAAAACTGAATTTGTTTTGCATTAAAGTATTTCAACCAGCGTTCACAAATCAAATCGTATTGCGCCGTAATAACATCAATCAATTTATTAATATCATGACTGCTAAGATTACTTCCGTTACTAGCCAGCACACATCCTCCAGATTTAGTAAGCCAAACTTTGTTGCATGAGCGTTTGGTCTTCCTTTAGATACGTGAACATGAATAGGTTCATCATTCTCATTTGACCAAAAATATATATGATATCCTAAAGTACTAAAAATATTAGGCATTATCTATTCCACCTAATCTAGCATATTTATAAATTACAGCAGCATTTTTATGTGCAAATTGAACAAAGAACTTTATTTGTTCATTACTAAAGCCGTCATTATATAACCACTTATAACTTGGCAACTCAATTCTTGCTTCCCTAAATCCGTCATCATAAGGCTGTTCGAAATTAATTAAAACGGAGTTATTTTCTAAAATTTCCGAATGTGTAATAATCGTTTCATCTGGCAATTCAATGTATGGATATAACATTCTCTCACCTTTTCTCATCAGTAAAATCATTATCTTCTCCTTTCTATTTTACCTATCTATATCTAAATTGCGCAAAGCTATTACCTCTTAATTCTCTGGACAAACAATAACTAACTTAGATTTAAGCATCTCAGTCAATTCTTCTGATTGCTCATTTCGAAATGAAATAGTGTATTTTTCTCTTCCATTTTTCCATGGATCTACTGGAGTTAACAAAATAAAATAAGTTCTACAAAGCAATAATTCATTTCTCATAAAACGATAGACTTCATCTTTCAACATATTTTGAAGATAGTTTAAACCACTCGGCCAAGTTTCTTTATCAGCTACAAGCAGTCCAATCATTATAGTTTCTCCATCAGCAGTTTTAGCAAAAATATTTCGATTATCTTTATCTTCGGGAAAACGAAATCCGGCTGATACAACATGTTCTTCAGGAAGAATTTCTTGCATCAATTTTAGTAATACATTCTCTTCATGAATCTTCTTACCAAACTCAACTTCATTGTACATTTTTGGATCAGCAAATAATTTTTTAATATATTCCATGATTTTTCCTCTTCTACTAAAAATTTTATTTCTAATCCTTATTACGCAAAAAACTCCCAATTTTTGTTGGGAGTTTTAATATTTTATTTAAATTTTTATTGCGGGCTTTTTAATCTTGTTCGTCTTTCTTTACGAACAAATTTTCGCTATACTAATTTTTGCAGAAAGTTTTATGAGCGGCGGTTGTTTTTCCTCCCGGAGGTGAGGCCTATGGTCAACACACTGCAGAAAGGGTTCAACCATGTCGGTTTACGAAAGCATTTCTTTAATGCTTTTGTTTGGTACGTTTGTGTTAGCCTTGCTAACTTACATCGACCACCACAAAAAATAAAAACGCCGCTCAATCATACTTTGGTCAGTTATTGAGTAGGCGTCAGTCTAAACTATAATATACCACCGCTCTTAAAGCGGGCTGCAAGGAGATCTTCGGATCTCCTTTTTCTTTACACAAATTATAACATATTTTTATTAATGGATCATGCGTTTCCATCTTTACAAATCCTTTAATGCTTGAATTAAATCTGCATCTTCATTTAAGATCTCGCTAACTTTTTTCTTTACATCCTCTGATACTTCAGGCTTTTTTAATGTAATCGACATCCGACCTCTTTGATTACCTGATCTTCAGGTTTAACTTTAAAGATAGCAGTATCTTGGTTGGTTAACCTAATTGCTTCTGAATTTTCTGTTTTAAAAACTTTGGCCGTTTTATTATTTTCTTTATCTTTCAAAAAGACCATAAGACTACCTCCCACTTTTTTATGTGATTATATTTTATTATTTTGTAGATACATATAGCACCATTTAGCCTATAAAAAGGTATTTGCAACTAATAGTTGCCCGTTAAGCAATCAAAAAGTGGTTGTCTGCAACCAAGATTTTTTATAAATTAAGATCAATAAAAACAGAAAGGATGATCTATTATGAGATTAGGTCAAAAAATCGCAGACTTGCGGAAAAAGAATAATCTTTCTCAAGAAGGCTTAGCTGAAAAAATGAACGTTAGTCGCCAAGCTGTTTCAAAATGGGAAAGTGAACAATCAATTCCAGATATTGAAAAAATAGTTAATTTATCAGAATTATTTGGTGTCACAACTGACTATCTATTAAAGAGTGGCGAACCTTCATTTGAACCTAAAAATGAAGATGTTAATGATAAAGATAAATTACCTATTTTATCTGATGAACTAGTAAAAAAATATTTAACTGCTAGTCGAAAAAGTGCAAAATTACGTGCGTTAGCTATTGCCTTAATTATTTTTGGTTTAGCATGTATTTGCTTCACACGTGCATTAAGGTATAGTTTAGACACAAAATATTTCTTAGAAAAATATGGTGATCGCTTAACCTCAATAGTTTCTGCTATTGGCTATATTTTGTTTATTATAACTATAGCAACTGCAGCAGTCTTATTCGTTTACAGCATAATGAATGTACGCGAGTTCAAACAACTTAAAATGCAGAATTTCGATGTCAGAGAAGAAAAGAAAAAACTAGAAGCTACAATTAAGACATTTCATAAAAATAATGATAAATATCTTGTTTTGGCTAGTATTCTAGCAGTTTTAAGCATTATAGGTCCAATAATGGAAAGCACATCCGTTCTATCTGGCTTTGAGCCACTTATTACCCGAGGAATATCTCTTTCAATTTTTAGCGTTGCTTTATACTTTTTTAATTTCTATTTATTCCAAAGAAATTATCTTTCTATTTTGATTAAGCATAAAAAGCATTTACCTATTAAGCTTCACAGATTGTTTGTCTATGGCAGTTGGATTTATGCTTTCTGTGTTTTGGGTATTTTTTATATTACTACTAGACTTCCTTATGGCTTGTATATACCCTTTTTTAATCCTACACTTTTCATAGACTTCAGTATTATTGTTTACTGTCTATTTACATACTTCTTTATTAAAGAAAAAGCTGAATAATTTACTCAAAAAGCCCGCAAATTTAATTGCGAGCTTTTTAATTTATTAACCACAAAGTTAATTATTTGAACTTTGATCATTTTTATTTGCGCTAGTTGATGGATCATCCAAGTCTACTTTTTTACCTGGATTAAAGATCTCATCATATTCTTTTTCCTCATTACTTGTCTTAGTAAAGACTTGTTTAGCTGAATTATTATTTTCAGTCATTGTCAAAGTTTTACCATCTAACACTAAAGAACCTTTAGTATCTACTTCTTGATTATTATCATCTCTGTGTGACATGGTAATTGTAAATTTATTGTGACCTTCGTAATGCCAATTACCAGAATCATTTTTTGAACCATCATTATGGTTCTTAGTTTGGTAATACCATAATGTATGTCCATTTTGTAACACAACTGCGGCTGTCTTATCTTTATTTACATATGTTCCAATTATATCAGTGATAGTTAACTCATGGCTTGAACTTTGATTAGTTTTACTTGATTTACTAGACGTAGCTTGACTGTTAGAACTATTAGAAGAAGTATTATTTGCACAACCTGTTAAACCGACAGTAAGGAGTGCAATTGCCCCAAAAAATAATTGTTTTTTGAAATTCATTTAATCAAATCCTCCAAAATTTTATAAACTAGTTATACCATAAATAAGAATAGTATCAACACCAAGCAATGATGTTCATTAAAAAAGCCCGCAAAGTTAATTGCAAGCTTTTTATCTTGTTCGTCTTCTTTTACAAACACAGTTTCTGTATAATTATTTCCGCAGAAAGTTTTATGAGCGGCGGTTGTTTTTCCTCCCGGAGGTGAGGCCTATGGTCAACACACTGCAGAAAGGGTTCAACCATGTCGGTTTACGAAAGCATTTCTTTAATGCTTTTGTTTGGTACGTTTGTGTTAGCTTTGCTAACCTATATAGACCACCACAAAAAATAAAAACGCCGCTCTACTTACATAACTTTGGCGAGTTATAGAGCGTCGTTTTCTACGATTTTTATAATATCGACCACCGCTCTTAAAGCGGGCTGCAAGGAGATCATCGGATCTCCTTTTTCTTTATACAAATTATACCATATTTTTCAAAATAAAAGCCCGCAAATCTAATTGCGAGCTTTATTTATATATTCTATTATTCCCATTCAATTGTGGAAGGTGGCTTACTGGTAATATCGTAAACTACGCGGTTAATGTGATCACATTCATCTACAATTCTTGTAGAAATCTTGCTTAATACATCCCATGGCAATTTAGCAAAGTCAGCAGTCATTCCATCAATTGAAGTTACGGCACGAATACCAATGGTGTAGTCATAAGTTCTTCCATCGCCCATCACGCCAACTGAGCGGATACCGGGTAGGACTGTGAAGTATTGCCAAACATCTTCTTGTAGTCCTGCTTTTTTAATTTCATCACGTAAAATTGCGTCACTTTCACGCACAATCTTGAGCTTATCTTCGGTAACTTCGCCAAGTACACGAATACCAAGACCTGGACCTGGAAATGGTTGACGCCATACTAAGTCGTGTGGAATACCTAATTTTTCTCCTAGTTCACGAACCTCATCCTTGAAAAGCTTACGAAGTGGTTCAATCAATTCAAAATGCATGTCTTCAGGTAAGCCTCCAACATTGTGGTGAGACTTGATTGTTTGAGCAGTATTAGTACCTGATTCAATCACATCAGTATATAACGTACCTTGAGCTAAAAAATCAACATCCTTAAGCTTCTTAGCTTCTTCATTAAAGACTTCAATAAATTCCTTACCAATGATCTTACGTTTTTGCTCAGGGTCGGTTACGCCCTTAAGTTTACCTAAAAAGCGCTTTTGTGCATTAACACGAATAATGTTTACACCAAGATCCTTGTTCAAGGCTTGCATTACTTGGTCGCCTTCGTCCTTACGAAGCATCCCATGATCAACAAAAATCGCAGTCAATTGATCACCAATTGCCTTGTGCAAAAGTGTTGCTGTAACGCTTGAATCAACACCACCTGAAAGGCCCAAGATGACTTTCTTATCACCGACTTTTTCACGAATTTCATCAACTTGCATGTCAATGAAATCGTCCATTGTCCAATTAGCTTTTGCATCGCAAACATCGAATGCAAAGTTCTTTAAAATATCTAACCCATATTCTGAATTACGAACTTCCGCATGGAATTGAATTCCATAGAATTTCTTTTCATCATTAGCAATTGCAGAAATTGGGCAGTTCTTACTCTTAGCAGTAACTTTAAAGCCTTCTGGTGCCTTAGTCACTAAATCTCCATGACTCATCCATACATATTGCTCTTTAGGTAAACCTTCAAACAAGACCGCATTTGGATCAGTTACTTCGATATCTGCACGGCCATATTCTGAATTATCAGCCTTTTCTACGTTGCCACCTAAGTCGTAACTCATCAGCTGCATCCCGTAACAAATACCTAAAATTGGAATACCTAGCTTAAAGATTTCAGGATCAACCTTTAATGCGCCTTCATCATAAACACTGTTAGGACCACCTGAAAAGATAATTCCTTTAGGTGCCATTTTCTTAATCTTTTCAATGCTCAAGTCATGAGGCAAAAGTTCTGAATAAATACCAAAATCACGAATTCGACGGGTAATCAGTTGGTTATATTGACTACCAAAATCAAGCACGATAATCTTGTCAAAGTCGTTTAGATTAGTCTTAGCCACAATTTTCTCCTTCTAAAATAATTCATCCCTATTTACTAGAAACTTTACTAAGAAAAATTCAATTGGTCAATCATTTCTTTTATCTTTCTATCCCTAAGCATTAAAATAGCGTATTCATTTCTTGATCGATAAAATATAAATAGTCTATACAAACTTCTATTTATATATTAAAGAGGTGATTATCATGTCTAACGAAAATTACATATCTTATTCTGCTACCCAAGATTTCTTATCTGCTAGAAGACGCAGTTCTACATTAATTGCTAGTGGCGTAATGCTATGTATTTTCTCACCAATTGTCTTATTAATTCTAATTAGTCTCACTAGATTAGACATCTTAACCTGGTCAATCAATTTTGCAACTGGAATTGGAGTAATTATTTTACTAGCTTTTATCGCCACAGCAGTTGCGTTATTCATAGCTGGAAACCGATGGCTTAAAGTTCATGAAAATTACGAATATGAAGACTGCAATCTTTCAAACAATGTAAGAGAAAAAATTATCGAAGAAAATAAAGTCTATGAAAACCAACATATGATTTTTAAAATTATTGGCATTACTTTTTGCATTTTGTCTGCTATTCCATTAATGAGTGGCGCCTTATTTGTAGATGCACTTGCTAGCAGTAGACTTGATGACTTAATGACTGGCTTTTCTTCAGCGACGCTTTTACTCGTTGGCATTGGCGTATTTTTCTTAGTTAAAACTAATATCATTCATGATAGTTTCAATATTATCCTACAACTTGATGACTACACAAGTGAGAAAAAAGCTGGTAAAAAGTTGATTGAAAAATACGCAACTATTTACTGGATGACAATTTCTTTTGTCTACCTTGCCTACAGTTTTATGAGCAACAATTGGAACCAGAGCTGGATCATTTGGCCATTAGCTGGAATTGCATATGGAATCTTTGAAGCGGTCATGTCGCTAAAAAAGAAAAAAGCAATATCAGAATGATTCATCGCTAAAAAGGCTCTTGTGTTCGGAAAATGATTCTGCTACACTCTAAATATCAAAATATCTATATATCGTCGTAATAAGGTCGACAGTTTCTACCCGGAACCAATTAATTCTGGACTATAGGTAATCGATGTCATAAGTAGCAGTACAATAGACTTCTTTTACCCTAATTCACGGGTAGAAGAAGTCTTTTTTTATGCAGGAGGAAAAAATTGAAATTACTTGAGGAACGGATTCGCAAAGATGGTGAAGTACTAGACGGTGACGTCTTAAAGATTAATTCTTTTCTTAATCATCAAGTCGATCCGGAACTTATGATGCAAGTAGGAGTAGAATTCAAACGTTTATTTGAAAACGAAAAAATCACTAAAGTTCTTACCTGCGAAGCTTCAGGAATTGCACCTGGTATTATGGCAGCTTATCAATTAGGCGTTCCAATGGTTTTTGCAAGAAAGAAAAAGCCATCTACTCTCAACGATGCCGTTTACTGGGCCGATGTATTTTCTTATACAAAAAAGGTTAACAATAAAATTTGTGTTGAAAAGAAATTTTTAAGTAGTGATGACCATTTATTAATTATCGACGATTTCTTAGCACACGGTGAAGCTGTTAAGGGAATGCTTAATATTGCCAAGCAAGCAGATGCATCTGTAGCAGGCGTCGGCGTGGTAGTAGCCAAAGAGTTCCAAGGTGGTAGCGACTGGGTTAAAGAACATGGCTATCGTCTTGAAGCCCTAGCTAGAATTGCTAACTTTGAAAATAATCAAGTACATTTTGTAGGAGAAAAATAAATGAAGCATATGCAAGTTAACCACAAAAAAGCAGCTTTATTAGGATTGCAGCATTTATTGGCGATGTATTCTGGAGCTATCGCTGTTCCTCTTTTAATTGGTACAGCATTAAAATTTAACTCCACACAAATGACTTACCTAGTTTCAATTGATATTTTTATGTGTGGTTTAGCCACTGCACTTCAACTCTTGCGTAATCGTTACTTTGGAATTGGCTTGCCAGTTGTCTTAGGATGTGCAATTCAAGCAGTCGCTCCACTTCAAATGATTGGTAAGAAATTTACTATCGGAACGATGTATGGCGCTATTATTGTCGCAGGTATTTTCGTCTTCTTAGTAGCAGGATATTTTTCAAAAATCAAAAAATTGTTTCCACCAGTTGTAACGGGGAGCTTAATCACAGTTATTGGACTTTCTTTAATTCCAGTTTCTATTCAAAATCTTGGCGGAGGAAATTCTGCTGCTAAGAGTTTTGGTGATCCCAAAAATCTCTTAACTGGTTTTATAACTGTCGCAATTATCCTAGCATTACAGGTTTGGGGCAAAGGATTTATCAAATCAATTGCTGTTTTAGTTGGATTAATTGCAGGAACTCTAATTGCAAGTATGCTTGGAATGGTATCACTAACACCAGTTGCACAAGCTTCTTGGTTCCACTTACCACAACCATTTTATTTCGGTATGCCACAATTTGAGTGGTCATCTAGCTTAACCATGATTATCATTGCACTAGTTTCAATGGTTGAATCAACGGGTGTTTTCTTTGCTATTGGGGACTTGCTCCACAAAGATATCTCAAGCGATGACCTCAAGAAGGGCTACCGTGCTGAAGGATTAGCTCAAATTCTCGGTGGTATCTTCAACACTTTCCCATATACTACTTTTTCTCAAAATGTTGGTTTGCTTGAATTATCAGGCATCACCACTAAACGCCCAATTTACTGGGCATCTGGATTTTTAATGTTAATGGGACTATTACCAAAATTTGGTGCTTTAGTAACTATTATTCCTGATTCTGTCTTGGGCGGTGCAATGCTAGTAATGTTCACTATGATCGCCGTCCAAGGAATGCGGATGCTCAAGCGAGTTGATTTCGATGATACTCGCAACATCTTAATCGTAGCCATTTCAATTGGTTTAGGATTAGGTGTTACTGTTTATCCGCAAGTTTTCCAATCTTTACCTGAAACTGTTCAGTTATTCCTTGGAAACGGTATTGTTGTAGCTAGCTTAAGTGCTACTATCCTCAACCTCTTATTTAAAGGAAAATCTGGCTTAGAAGAGCAGCATATCCCTGCTGCACCAGAAAAAATTGAGGTACAACACTAATTAAAAATTTTTCTTAAAACCACACAAAAAGGACTTGGAGTTTTCCAAGTCCTTTTTACTTTATTCAAAAACTTTAAACATCAATTACAGATACTTCTGCACCTAATTGACGCAACTTTTGCTCAATTCTATCATAACCACGCAAAATATTACCTGCGTTTGAAATGATAGTCTCGCCATCAGCCATTAAACCAGCTAGCATTAAACATGCTCCTGCTCTAATTTCACCTGCGCTGACGTGTGCTCCATGTAAATGATGAGTTGGGTGAACTAAAATAATATTATCTTCAACATGGATGTTTGCACCCATCTTTTGAAGTTCAGGAATATGTCCTACTCGCTTAGGATAAATCTGATCAATTACTACACCCTCACCCGTCTTAGCGGTTAAAAGAAGTGGAGTAATTGGTTGCTGCAAGTCAGTTGCAAATCCTGGATAGACGTCGGTTCTAACCTGAACCATCTTTAAATCACCTGCTGGATACACATAAAGTGAATCTTCATCAGCATCAATTACTACACCCATTTCTTCTACTTTTGCTAAGTATGAATCAAGGTGTTCTTCAATGATATTATGAATTCTAATTCCATCACCAATGCATGCAGCTAAAGCCACATAGGTTCCAGCTTCAATTCGATCAGGGATAATAGTATGCGGAGTTTGAGCTTTTAACTCTTCTACACCCTCAATTCGAATTACATCAGTACCAGCACCACGAATAACGGCTCCCATATTATTTAAAAATGTTGCTAAATCAATAATTTCTGGCTCTTTAGCTGCATTTTCAATAATAGTTTGTCCCTTAGCCATTACGCTAGCCATAATTATGTTCATTGTTGCGCCGACAGACGGCATCTTTAAATGAATTTTTGCACCACGAAGCCCAGTCTTAGGAGCTGTGATGATAATTTGATCGTTCTCATTTTCAACAGTTGCGCCTAGTGCTTCAAAACCTTTAATGTGTTGATCAATAGGACGAGGGCCAATATCATCGCCGCCTGGAAAGCCTACTACAGCTTTACCAAAACGACCTAACAATGCACCCATAAAGTAGTAAGAAGCTCTCAAACTCTTAATCTTACCTGCTGGAAGGGGACTACGCTTAATGTCATCAGGATTTATCCGTAAAGTGGTTTCGTGAAAATCACACTTCACATCCATTTCACTAAGCAGATCCATCAAATTATCTACATCAGCAATTCGCGGAACCCCTTCTAGGGTAACAGGAGTCCGCGAAAGTATTGACGCTGGAATCAGTGCTACAGTGGAGTTCTTAGCACCGCCGATCCATACGTCGCCCTTCAGGGGCTTTCCACCATGAATAATCATCTGTTTCATTGGGGAAACAATCCTTTTCTCTATTTGTAATACCCAAATGTATCACAAAATATATTAAATGAAAAACGCGAAAAAAACAAGAGAACCCGTGTATTATGGCCCTCTTGTTACCGAAATTTAATTTTTAAAAAGCCTAATTAAAATGTTGTGCTGGAAGACCACTAGCTGCACCAATAAAGGCTTTGAATAAGCCCTCTGGTCTTTGTGGGCGACTTAGAAATTCTGGGTGGTATTGAGCTGCAATGAAGAATTTCTTATCTGGAATTTCAATAATTTCTACTAAGTGGTTATCTGGAGAAACGCCGGAGAAGACCATACCAGCCTTTTCAAAAGCTTCACGATAATCATTGTTAAATTCGTAACGGTGACGGTGTCTTTCTTGAATAACATCTTGATCATCATAAGCTGCGCGAGTCTTGGTGCCCTTCTTTAAAGTTGCTGGGTATAACCCTAAGCGAAGAGTTCCACCGATATTTTCTTCGTCACGCTTGTCAGCCATGATATCAATGATATTATTCTTAGTTTTTGGATCAGCCTCTGCACTATTTGCATCTTTTAATCCAAGTACATCTCTAGCAAATTCGACACTTGCCATTTGCATACCTAAACAAATACCCAAGAAAGGAATGTCATGTTCACGAGCATACTTAATTGAAGTAATCATTCCTTCAAGACCACGTGTACCAAAACCACCAGGTACAATTAAACCGTCAGAACCTTCCATGATTTCTGCAATATTATCTTCAGTGATATCTTCTGCTTGAACTTTATTAACTTTAATCTTGGTATCGTATAAGTAACCTGCGTGTTGCAATGCATCAGTAACTGAAATATATGCATCTTCAAGCTCTACATACTTGCCTACTAAAGTAATAGTAGTTTCGTGTTTCAAGTTCTTAGCACGCTCATCAAGCTTCTTCCAAGCTTCCATATCAGCTTCTGGCTTTGGACTTTCTAAATGTAAGAAATCGCAAACCTTTTTATCCATCCCTTGTGCTTGAAAGGCAAGTGGTAAATCAAAAAGTGAAGGAGCATCAATAGACTCAATAATTCGATCTACTGGAACATCTGTAAAAGTTGAAATCTTATTCTTTAAATCTTGAGGTACTGGTTTTTCTGCTCTTAAAACAAGCATATTAGGTTGAATACCAATACTTCTAAGTTCAGCAACTGAGTGTTGAGTTGGCTTAGTCTTCATTTCGTGAGCTGCATGAAGATAAGGTACTAAAGTACAGTGGATGTACATTACATTTTCTTCACCAACTTCACGACGCATTTGACGAATTGCTTCCATAAATGGAGTTGATTCAATATCGCCTACTGTACCACCAATTTCAGAAATAATTACATCTGAATCAGTCGTTAAGGCAGCACGCATGATCTTTTTCTTAATCATGTCAGTGATGTGTGGAATCACTTGAACAGTTGCACCATGATAGTCACCGCGACGTTCTTTATCAAGTACTTCTTGGTAAATCTTACCTGTAGTCACGTTAGAATATTTACTTGTTCTAACATCAACAATTCTTTCGTAGTGACCCAAATCAAGGTCGGCTTCAGTACCATCATCAGTAACGTAAACTTCACCGTGTTGATATGGATTCATTGTACCTGGGTCAATGTTAATGTAAGGATCGAACTTTTGCATGGTAACCTTTAAACCACGATTTTTAAGTAAGCGTCCTAAACTTGAGGCTGAAATACCTTTACCTAATGATGAAACAACCCCACCAGTTACAAAAATATACTTTGTCATGCCGTGCTTCCTCTCTTTTCTTTTATTATTCGTTAAAATCAAAAAAAAGCTCCCAAGTTCATGGGAGCTTAAATGCACACAGAGTGCCCATACAAAATACTAAAGGGAAATTCTCTTCCCGTCAAGTACTTTAATCGTCATCGTCATCAAGATCATCTTGATGAAGTTCTGATAATTGTCCTTCGATACCGTCATCTAATTCATTGTCGTCAGCATCGTCAAGATCATCATCTGAGTAATCATCTTCATTATTGTCGTCGTCATCAACGTCCAAATCTTCATCTTCTGGATCATCTGAATCATAGTCAATAATGTCATCATCGTCAGAATCACCAATAAAGGCATTAACCTTCTTGTGGTGCTTCTTACGTGGCACATCATCTTCATCTTCTGGATGGTTTACTTCTTCATCAACAGATTCATATGGGAACCAAGAACGCAATGCCCAAACATTATCACCCATTGAAATGAATTCACCATCAGTGTTCATATCAGTGTAAAATTGTGGCAAACGCTCACGAATTTCTTCGTCACTCTTACCCAGAAAGTTCTGGACGGCGTTAACGATATCAGCAAAGGCCATTCGCTTGCCGCTATCTTGTAAAATTGCACGAGCAACTTCGATCATTGACAATTCGTCTTTATTTTGGCCTTTAAAATCATCTAACCCCACAGTGGCACGTCCTTTCACGTAATCAATTTATCTAAATTTGCTAAAGATCTGTTACTTCAATCTTTATTGCATAGTTACCTACTAAGTATAGACCAGAAAAGAGATCATATTCAACTTTAAGTTGCATCTTTCCTGGAGAAATTTTGGAAAAATCTAATTTATTGGTCAAAGATACTAAATCCATTTGCTTACCAGCAGCCATAACTTTACATTTTTGTTTCTCTCCTGGTTCAAATTTCATTAATGTATGATCGCCTTTAATATCTCCTCGCTGCATTACTAATTCATTTGGCTTAATTAATAGTTTAACCTCAACGTTGCCTTCCTTGTTTTTTTCGTTATACTTTAATCGCCAATTATTACCAATTCTTTCAAGGCTTCCCAAACCTTCTCTTTCAAAAACAGCCGAATCATCTTCTTGATGAATTTCACTGGTAATCTTTATCTCAACTTCTTTATTCATTATTTTCACCTTCATCCATGCTAAGATAGCCTTACAGTAGCATTATTGTTATAATCAAGTTAATTAAGAGTTAACCGATTATTTTATTATCCGAGAAAATAGTATAAGAAAAATGGAAAAATTTCAAAGTAAAAAGTTGGATCATGAAAAAGTATTGCGTGATCCTGTCCACAATTATATTCATGTTAAAGATAAAGTCATTCTAGACATTATTAATTCAAAAGAATTTCAACGCCTGCGTCGTATTAAACAGCTAGGACCCGCTTCCTATGTTTTTCAGGGAGCAACACATACCCGCTTTGAACATAACTTAGGTGTTTATGAACTAACACGCCGAATCTGCGATATTTTTGAAGAAAAATACACTAGCAAAGAACCCGGAGATGGGTTATGGGATCCTAACGAACGTCTTTTAGCAGAATGTGCTGCCTTACTTCATGATATTGGCCATGGCCCATATTCTCATACCTTTGAGCATCTCTTTGGTACTAACCATGAAAAAATGGGCCAACAAATTATTACTGATAAAAATACTGAAGTCAATCAAGCTTTAAGACAAGTTAGTCCTAATTTTCCAGAATTAGTAGCTAGCGTAATTGCCAAGACCTACTCTAACCCACAAGTTGTGAAATTAATTTCTAGTCAAGCAGACGCTGATAGAATGGATTACTTACTTCGCGATGCTTACTTTACCGGAGTAACCCACGGCAGTTTTGATTTAACTAGAATCTTAGAAGTGATTCGTCCTTACCGTGATGGAATTTGCTTCACTGATAAGGGTATCCACGCTGTAGAAGACTATATTATTAGTCGCTACCAGATGTATCAACAAGTTTACTTTCACCGCGTAAATCGCTCAATGGAAGTCATCTTGCATCACTTACTTGAAAGAGCGCAAATCATATATGAAGCAGGTAAGCTCCAAGTTACTCCACAACTAGAGGCCTTTCTAAAAGGAAATTGGACACTTGAAGATTATCTTAATTTAGATGATGGCGTAATGGAAACCAATTTTCTATTATGGACTAATTCAGGTGACCAAATTCTATCAGATCTTTCAAGCCGTTATTTATATCGTCATCCCCTTGAAAGTGTCAAGATTAATGAAGATACTAAGAGTTTACTACCTAAATTAAAGAATTTAATTAAACAAGCAGGTTTTGATCCTAACTACTACACTGCTACTAATTCTGCATTTGATGAACCATATGACGCTTACAAGCCCACTGGTAAAAATGCCCACAGTCCGATTGAAATCATGCAAGCTGATGGTAGCTTAGTAGAACTATCTGAGTTAAGTCCCCTAGTTAAATCCTTAAATGGTACGCTTCAAGGAGACGAACGTTTCTTCTTTCCTAAAGTAATGGTTAAAGAAACTGATGAGCCGCAAATTTTTGATCCAATTTATCAAGAATTTCAGAAGTATATTAGAAACAATACATTGCGTTACTTAAGACGTCCAAATAAGAAAAAATAGTCATGAAATAAAGTACATTGATTGCAGAAATCAATGTACTTTTTCTTTACGCCTTAACTGCAAAAGCCTCATATGGCTTTAGAACAATATTCTTTAAACTAGCTCGTTTTTCATAATTACTAATTAAAACTTCTTTGAAATCACTATCTAAATTAAATCCTTGTTTTTCACCAGACAAATTAGCAACAACTAGCCACTTCTCATTTCCTAATTTACGCCAAAAGGCTAGCACACTATCGCCAGTATTTTCAACGAGTTCAAAATCACCATAGACTACGACTGGATTTTCATGTCTAAGCTTAATCAATTTTTGATAGGTATAAAAAATTGAACCTGGATCTGCTAGAGCAGCTTTAACATTAATTTTTTGATAGTTTGGATTTACTTTTAACCACGGTTTTCCACTAGTAAATCCTGCATTCTCTTCATTAGACCATTGCATTGGCCGTCTTGCATTATCGCGGCCTTTGGCGTTAATTGACTTAATTAGATCAGCTTTTTTATATCCTTGCTCTAGTCTTTCATGATACATATTGATACTTTCAATATCTTCGACCTCAGCAATAGACTTAACAGGGCAATTAGTCATACCAATTTCTTCACCATTATAAATATAAGGAGTTCCATGCATTAAATGTAAAATTATCGCAAACATTTTAGCACATTGAACGCGGTACTCTTGATCGTTTCCCCAACGTGAAATAACACGTGGAATATCATGGTTTTCCCAGAAAAGGCTATTCCAAGCATGGTTAAAATCAATTTCTGTCTGCCATTTAACTAATACTTTTTTTAATTCTCCCAAATCAAGCGGTCTTAAATCCCACTTTTCTTTTCCTGGCTCTTGATCTAAATTTTGGTTTTCAAATTGAAAGACCATCGACAATTCATGACGTGCTGGGTCAGAATATTCTTCTGCAATTTTAGGCGTTGCATTCCAAGTCTCACCCACGGTCATCATATCTTGACGGGCAAAGGTATGCTCATTCATTTCTTTTAAATATGGGTGAAGCATTGGACCATTTTCACGGATTCGTTGATCTGGCTCTTTACCAATTAGTTCAATGACATCCATTCTAAAGCCGCCGATTCCTTTATCAATCCAATAATTCATCATGTCATAAATTTTATTTCTTAGTTTCGGATTCTTCCAATTCAAATCTGGCTGTTGATCTGCAAAAAAATGCAAATAATATTGTCCTGTTTTTTCATCAAATTTCCAAGCTGATCCTGAAAAAGCAGATTTTAAATCGTTTGGTTCATGTCCATCTACTGAATCACGCCAAATATAAAAATCACGGTATGGATTATCTTTACTCTTCTTTGCTTCAACAAACCAAAGATGTTGATCAGAAGTATGGTTTACGACAAGGTCCATAATAATCCGTATATGATGTTTTTTAGCTTCTTTAATTAGATTATCCATATCTTTCATTGTTCCGTATTGTGGGTCTATTTTTTGATAATCTGAAATATCATAGCCATTGTCTACTCCAGGAGATAAGTAAACTGGAGATAGCCAAATTGCATCAATTCCTAGTTTTTCTAAGTATTCAAGTCTTGAGACAATCCCAGGAATATCTCCAATTCCGTCTCCATTGCTATCTTGAAATGACTTGGGATAAATTTGGTAAACAACTGCTTTTTTCCACCATGGTGTCATAAATTTCCTCCTTTAAATAAAAAGTGTCCTGCAAACGCAGAACACTTTTTTCACATAAACTTTAATTTGATTAACCCTTATCAGCACCTGCTGTAATTCCGTTAACGTAGAACTTCTGCATTACAATGAATAAAATTGTAATTGGAATAGCGATAACCACACAACCAGCAATGAATTGAGTAAAGAATTGAGCCATCATACCTTTTGATGAGTGGACCATGTTGTATAAACCATACGCAACCGTGTAAGTCTTCGGATTTCCAGAGGTAGAGAGGATAATACCTGAGAAAATGAAGTCTACCCATGGAGCCATGAATGAAGTAAGTGCGGTATAAACGATCATTGGTTTTGAAAGTGGCAATCCAATATGAATAAATACTTGCCACTTAGTTGCACCATCAATTTCAGCGGCTTCATCAATTGCACGTGGCATTGTATCAAAGAATCCTTTAGCAATGTAGAAACCTAATCCTGCACCACCAACATAAACTAAGATCAAGCCGCCAAGGTTTAACATGTTCAAAGCTTTTAAGATGTAGTATAAAGCGATCATTGACATGAAGCCTGGGAACATCCCTAAAACTAAAGCAATTTGTAAGAATGGCTTACGGAAGCGGAAACGTAATCTTGATAATACGTAAGCAACCGCAATTGTAACAAAAGTTGATAATGTTGCTGAGATAACAGCGACAAACAATGTATTTAATACCCAGTTGACAAATGGATACTGTGAGTTAGTAAAGATACCAATATAATTTTGCCAAGTAAACTTATCTGGCCAAATGGTAGATACGAATCCTGTGTTGTTGTATGAAAAACTAGCTAAAATAATCCAAATAATTGGGAATATCCATAAAACGGCCAAGATGGCTAATAGAACATATCTAAAAATTAATGCAATCTTTCTTTGATTATGATAAGACTTCATTTTTAGCCCTCCTTGTACGCATTAGTATGCCGATATGCAATTAGTGAGAACGTTGCACTAATGATAAAGATCAAGATACCTAAGACAGCTGAGGCATTGTAGCGTTGCTCTTGACCAAATGTTAAGTTATATAGCCAAGTTACTAGCAAGTCAGTAGAACCAGCGCCGTTGTAGTTATTATTCATTGGCGCACCACCAGTCAGCAAGTAGATAACATTGAAGTTGTTGATGTTACCAATAAATTGCTGAATCAAAGCTGGAGACATTACAAAGAGAATTTGTGGGAATGTAATGTGATTAAAAATTTGTACTGGACTTGCACCATCAATACGTGCAGCTTCAATTTGGTCCTGAGGTAAGTTTTGAATAATAGCAGTTGAAGTTAGCATTGAAACTGGGATACCAATCCACATGTTAACCACGATAACTGTAATTCTTGCGACAAGTGGACTAGCCTGATTATCAATGAAGTGAATTGGGTGGCTAATCCAGCCCCAGTTCATAAGTAATGTATTCAATGGTCCTTGATAATCAAGGAATTGAGCCATCATTAATAGAGAAACGAACTGTGGTACAGCATAGACAATTACAAAGATTGTTCTCCATAAGTTCTTGTGCTTGATCCCCTTTGATTCAATCAAAAGTGCAAGCAAAACTCCAAAGAAGAAAGTAGTAGCAGTAGCTGCCACTGCCCAAATCAAAGTCCAACCTAGAACTGGGAAGAAAGTACCAGCTAAGTCTCCTCCTAACACGTTTCCAAATGCTTGGAATCCAGTCCATGAAAATCCGATTGAGTGTTGACGATCATAATTAGTGAAGGCCATGGAAATCATGAAGACAGTTGGCAAAACAGTAAATAAGATAATTAAAACAATTGGAATTGTCATCAAGGTTGCATGTAATCTTTGGTCAAACAAAGATGCAATCTCTTCGCGGTTAGTTGGAATATGTTCATGTCTTTTTTCTAATAAGAAAGTATGCTTATTAGATTTCAGATTAATGATATATAGGTAAATAAAGCCAGCAACGATGAATAAAGCTAAAATACCAAATAATAAGATCAAAACTGAATTATCTGGTTGCTGAGTAACATATACTCCTTGTGCTTTATCAAATATAACTCGTTTTGTTTTTATTGCACCTAAATTACTCAAGCCAGCAATTGAATGAATTCCACTTAAAAAGAACCAAATTAAAAATACAATTTCGGAAAATAAAAGCGAAAATCCTTTTAGCCATTGCCGATGCTTTATAGCATTTAAACCCATGATGAAGAATGTTAATTTGGTTGCGGTATCTCCATCTTTCCACGTTTCCTTTAAGGTAACCGCAGGCGTAGCATGTTTTTTCTTAAACATAATTAATCAAACCTTTGCTTATGTGATTTTTTAAGATTATTCTTTCTTAGAAATACTCTTTTGTAATTTAGCAAGCTTAGTCTTGTATTGTGATGGCTTAATCTTGCCGTCGTATGCACCACTAATTAATGGAGCTGAGTCGTTCCAGAAGATTGACATTTGTGGCAATTTTGGTTGAAGAACTGAGTAGCCTGGTTGAGCCATTTGAATTACAGCCTTAGCAACTGGATCATTCTTAACTTCTGCAGTATTTTGAGCTGCCTTGTTTACAGGAATTTCACCAGCATTCTTGTGAACGATTAATTGGTTTTCTTTGTTTGATAAGTATTTAGCCAATATTGCAGCATTCTTAGCGTTAGAAGTATGAGAGTTAACTGCGAAACATTCAATACCTAAGAAAGCTTCCATTTGAGCAGTCTTGCCACCAAGTTCAATAGTTGGATATGGTGCAACGCCTAAGTTCTTACCTAAGATCTTCTTAATGTTTGCTGCATTCCATGGACCATCTAAGATAGCTTGAGCGTGACCCTTCTTTAATTGGTTAAGCGCATTAGAAGTTTGCATAACACCCTTGTTATTCTTTTGTTCTGCATACCACTTCATTGCGTTAACACCATTTTGTGAGTCAAATGTTGAACCCTTTACTTCTTCTCCGCTGTCGCCAAATAGCTTAGTGCCTGCTGAGAACATTACTGGCCACATTACGTAAGCGTTAGTAAAGTCGGTTGCAACTACACCTTTAGAAGTCATGGTCTTCCAAGATTTAACATTTTCTGGAGAAAGCTTAGACTTGTCGTAGTAAACGGTTTGTGCTTGTTCTGCGTATGGATATGCGTAAAGCTTACCTTTCCATTCAGCACCCTTATATGCTTCTGGAACTGAGTTTTTCTTAATTTCTTTAGTATCAGATGGTGAAAGTGGATTGATATAACCTGAATCTGCCATTTGACCTAATTGGTCGTTTGGAACACCAAAAACATCTGCGGCCTTTGAAGGGTCCTTACCAACGTCAGTCTTGGCATTAGCAGAACCATTAGGGTTTTGGGTAACCTTAACTTTAATGTTAGGGTGTTCTTTTTCAAAGTCTTTTACAACACCCTTGTACCAACTAACACGAGCAGTATCTACCCAAAGGGTTAGTTGTTTATCTGAGCTCTTTGATTCGTTTGAATTAGAACTCTTACCACAGGCAGTTAATGAAATAGCTGATAAAGCTACGACACTACCTAAAGCCAATTTTTTCCATAACTTCATGATATTTCCTCCTAGCCATAAAAGGCTAAACACATTATTACAACCGTGAACCAAGTTTCACACTCGTTGTAAGCTTAATCAATATTTGCAGAAGCGTCCTCTTCTGCAAGTTAACGAATGGCATTCGTTGTATCTTTATCAAAGAAGTGAGCTTTGTTGACATCAAATCCCATTTCTACCTTATCGCCTGGAGTATGGTAATCACGGGCATTTACGATGGCTACAAATTCTGTGCCATCTACTTTTTGATAAAGTTGAATAGTTGATCCCAGCAATTCAGAAACGACAACTGTAGATTTAACAGTTTGGTTTGGCCAAGTCTCAAGGAAGGCTTCTTCTGAGTGAATGTCTTCTGGACGAATACCAAAGACTAAGTCTTTATCTTCATATCCCTTATCTTTAAGCATCTTAGCCTTACCTTCAGGAATTTCGATATTTAAACCTTTGCCGTCACTAATTCGATTACCCTTAAAGTGAACATTGAAGAAGTTCATTTGTGGAGAACCGATAAAACCAGCAACAAACATATTTACAGGCTTGTTGTAAACTTCAAGTGGCGTTCCGATCTGCTGAACTTGACCAACTGACATAACAACTACTCGGTCAGCTAAAGTCATAGCTTCAGTTTGATCGTGAGTAACATAGATAGTAGTAGTTCCTAAGTTTTGGTGTAATTTAGCAATTTCAGCACGCATTGTGACACGTAATTTTGCATCTAGGTTTGATAAAGGTTCGTCCATCAAGAAGATTGGTGCATCTCGCACAATTGCACGTCCTAAGGCAACACGCTGTCTTTGACCACCAGACAATTCCGATGGCTTTTTATCAAGGTATTCAGACAAGCCCAAAATTTCAGCAGCATGTTTAACCCGTTTATCAATTTCATCTTTCTTGTAGTGACGAAACTTCAATCCAAAAGCCATGTTGTCGTAAATTGACATGTGAGGGTATAAAGCATAGTTCTGGAATACCATGGCAATGTTTCTATCTTTAGGAGCAACATCGTTCATTACTTTATGGTCAATTTCTAAAGTACCTTTAGAAATATCTTCCAGACCAGCAACCATTCTTAAAGTAGTTGACTTACCACAACCAGATGGCCCAACAAAAACGATAAATTCTTTGTCTTTGATGTGTAAATCAAAGTCATTAACTGAATATTTATCATTTCCTTCGTACTTTTTATAGATATGGTTTAAATCTACTTCAACCATTCTCTTTCCCTACTTCCCTCTTATTTTTTATTAAAAACTGATTCAATTTCTGAAAGTTTTAATTCTTTAGTAGTTGGAACAACATAATCAGCCTCTTTTAAGACTTCTTTATCTCCAATCCCTACTGCAAATTGTCCAGCACTCTTAATTGATTGAACACCAGCTTGAGCATCTTCAAAGCTAATAACTTCATCTGCATTCAAACCCAGTAATTTTTGTGCTTTTTCGTAAATTTCTGGATCTGGTTTTCCTCGATGAAGAGTAGCTGGATCAACAATGCCATCAAACTCATCCATAATTCCTAATTTAGTTAAGATCTTAGGTGCGTTTTTTGAGGCAGAAGCAATAACCATCTTTAAATTTTGCTTCTTTGCATCACTAAGTAATTCAGGAATGCCCGGTAAAATATCTGCTGGCGTCATCTTTTCAACTTGTTCAACAAACTTAGTATTCTTTTCTGCAGCAAATTTTTCTTTTTCTGCTTCAGAATATTTATTTTCTTGACCACCGTATTTCAAGATCAAATTTAATGAATCCATTCTTGAAATACCTCTTAAGCTATTAAGCTGTTCATCTGTTAGGTTAATTCCTAATTCTTTAGCCAAATTATTCCAAGCAGTCAAGTGGTAAACAGCCGAGTTAGTTAAAACCCCATCTAAGTCAAAAATTAAGCCTTTAAGCATTCAGTTTCACCTTCTTTGAGCATAACTTTTTGATCATTAACTAAAATTTCGAGATTTTCACCTTTAAGCAGTGAAATCTTAGTTTCTTGGTGATCAACATAAACTTCAATCAAGCAACCGCGATAATTAATCTTGAAGCTGTAATGATTCCAGTTATCTGGAATAAATGGATTGAATTTTAATTGATCGTGATCATAACGCATACCTGCAAAGCCTTGCACGATTGCTAGCCATGAACCGCTCATTGAAGTAATGTGCAAACCGTCAACTGTATCGTTGTTGTAATTATCTAAGTCAAGTCTTGCAGTTCTTTCATAAAGCTCAACAGCCTTATCTTTCTTTCCTAGTTCAGCTGCTAAAACTGAGTGAATTGAAGGAGATAATGAGCTTTCATGAACGGTTAATGGTTCATAAAAATCAAAGTTCTTCTCTTTTTGTTCTTTAGTGTAATTTTCTGGGAAGAAGTAGATTCCTTGTAATACATCTGCTTGCTTGATAAATGGCGATCTTAAAATCTTATCCCATGACCAGTGTTGATTAATTGGTCTTTGATCCTCAATTTCGCTTACTGGACGAATTTCTTTATCAAGGAAGTCATCCTGTTGTAAGAAAATGCCCAAATCTTTATCTTCTGGAAGATAAATTTTATCAACAATGTCTTGCCACTTTTCCTTTTCTTCCTCAGTGACATGAACTCTTTCTTGAGCTTCTTTAGTTGCAAGCGGCAAACGCTCTAGCGTATATTTCAAGAGCCATCTTGCCATAGTACTAGTGAACCAGTTATTATTGACATTATTCTCATATTCATTTGGTCCAGTAACACCATGCATTACATATTTATTACGCCATTTAGACCAATGAACTCTAGCTGCCCAGAACCTTGCAGTCCCAACTAAGACATCCATGCCTTCGTTCTTAACATAGCTATCGTCACCAGTATATTCGGTGTACATTGCAATTGCGTGCGGAATATCAGCATTTCGGTGGATTTCTTCGAAAGTAATTTCCCATTCGTTGTGGCATTCAATACCATTAAAGGTAACCATTGGGAATAACGCACCTGGAAGACCTTGTTCCTTAGCATTGTGATAAGCGCCTGGTAATTGATTATGACGATATTCTAGCAATGCTTTAGTAACACTTGGTTTAGTAATGGCTAAGTACATTGGAACAATAAATGCTTCGGTGTCCCAATAAGTAGCGCCACCATATTTCTCACCAGTAAATCCTTTTGGACCAACATTCAATCTTTCATCTTCACCATAGTAAGTCATAAATAATTGAAGAATATTGAAACGAATGCCTTGTTGAGCGGCTGCATCCCCAGCAATTTCAACATCACTTGTTTCCCAACGCTTTTCCCAGGTAGCAGTATGTTCAGCCAAGTTTTCTGCAAAGCTTTTTGCTTGAAGCTTGCTCATTAAGTTTTCTGCAACATCAGCTTGATCTTTCTCTTCAACGTCACGACTTGTTACAACGATGACGTCTTTTTCAAGCTCATAGCTCTGATCTTGATCTAATTCAACTGAAATTTTTTCACTTAACTTGGCTTCTTGACTTGAAACTTCACCTTGAAGTGCTTCCCCGTTATGGCGTAATGCTTGCTTAAGCAAAACCGTAAACTGAGGAACTTCATATGGATTTGGCTTAGTTTTTACTTGGATAGTTCTTCTATCTTTATCTTCACCAAGTGGAACCCAGAAACGTTCATCATAATTACTGTCTTCGTTAACAACTGTTCCATCTAAAGTTGAATCAAAATCAATTTTTGCATGTCCTTCAAGTACAGTTGCTTTAACTTTAATTAAGGCTGCTTCTTTTTGAATAATATGAAGAAAACGTTCAAATTCAAACTTAACTTTGACATCTTTTCCTTCATAGACAAAGCTTCTTGAGAGAAGACCTTGATGCATATCAAGTGATAATTCAAAATCACTAAATTTAACTTTTGCTAAATCAAGCTTTTCACCATTAACAGTAATTCCAATTCCAATAAAGCTTGGTGCATTTGGAGTCTTACCAAAGTATTTTGGATAACCATTTTTCCACCAACCAACAACAGTTTTATCTGGGAACCAAACACCTGCTAAATAGGTTCCTTGAAGAGTATCACCAGAATAACCCTCTTCAAAGTTTCCTCTCATTCCCATATAATCATTACCAATTGCGGTAATACTTTCTTGTAATCTTTTATCTTCCTTAGAAAATTTATGCGTTGTTACTTTCCAAGGATCAACTTCAAAAATTCTCTTCATCATCATTCTCCATCACTTCTGTGAGGTTTTTTGTTTACAAGTCTATTATCTATTTACTGAAAGCGCTTAACAATGATCATTTTTATGTTACCGGTATCAAAAAATTATAAGAAAAAAAGCAGCCTCTTATCGCTGCTTTTTCTTATCATAAATTTAAGCTTTTACTTCTACCAAAAAGCCATCTGGCGCTAAAATACCGTCTTCATAGTTTTGACTAAGCGCTGGTTTCTTATCAATTTTCACATCATGAGCACTGGTATTATAGTATGCATTTATTGTTTCTTTTCCTATTCGTTCAACTTTTAGTAGACCATTTTCTGTTACCGTTAACTTAATGTCACCTTGATTTAAAGTATCTCGATGTTTTAAACGGAATTTGACTAATTCATGAACTCTCTTCCAGACTGGTCCATTCAACTTACTCCAATCCATCGGCTTACGACAATCAGGATCGTTATCGCCACTCATCCCCATTTCTGTCCCATAGTAAATACATGGTATCCCGGGTTGAGCAAATTCATAAGCTATCGCTTGCAAAGCTAAGTCTTGATTACCTTTTGCTAAAGTCAAAATTCGAGCTGTATCATGCGAATCAAGCATATTCATCATCGCTTGGTCCACAATATCTGGATACATCATTAATTGATCAGTTAAGTGTTCACTAAGTTCCTTAGCATCTAAGTTGTGCTTAAAGAAATGATCCTCAATTTGCAAAGTATATGGATAATTCATTACACCCGTAAATTGATCTCCTTGAAGCCACGGGCGAGCTGAATGCCATATTTCGCCAACAATATAGAAGTCTGGCTTAATTTTAATTAATTCGTCATGGAATCTCTTCCAAAAGTGATGGTCAACTTCATTTGCTACATCTAAGCGCCAAGCATCAATATCAAAATATTTTACCCAATAAGTTGCAATTTCTAATAAGAAATCTTGTACTTCTGGATTAGCAGTATTTAATTTGGGCATGTGCTTTTCAAAAGCAAAAGTTTCATATGGCGGATTCTTTTCTCCCTTACTTGGATCCCGGTAAGGTTCAACAGGATAAGAATTAATATGGAACCAGTCTTTAAAGCGAGAGTTGGCCCTATTTTTAACCACGTCTTGCCACTGCATTGATTGGTCACCAAGATGGTTGAAAACTGCATCTAACATCACTTTCATCCCGCGCTTGTGGGCTTCATTAACTACTTTTGCAAATAAATCTTTATCGCCAAAAGCTGGATCAACTTGTAAGTAATCAATGGTGTCATATTTGTGATTAGAGCTTGCCTTAAAAATAGGACAAAAATATAAGCCAGTAATTCCTAACTTTTGTAAATCATCTAAATGATCTAACACTCCTTGCAAATCTCCACCGTAAAAGTCTTCTCTGCCGGGATGATCCTCTGGATTCCAAGGCTTAACGTTAACTGGATCATTGCTTTTATCTCCATTAGCAAAGCGTTCTGGAAAAATTTGATACCAGACAATGTCTTTGAGCCAAGCGGGCGTTTTAATACGATCAATATCATGAAAATATGGCACTTTAAAATATAAGCCATCTTCTCTTAATTTCTCATCGCTAAATTTTTCAATACTACGATCACCAAAAATAACGTGGCTGCCATCATTACCAATAACTTCAAAAGTATACTTAATTCGATGATATGGTGCTGTTAAAGTCGCTGTCCAATAATCGTTTACTTGGCCGCTACCTGCTTTTTTCATTTCTAGCGTTGCTGCATCTGCAGGTGGCAAATAATTATCAATATAGTGAACAATAACTTTTTTTACATCATTTTTAGCAGTATGAAGTCTAATTTTTACGTGCGAATGATCAATTACAGTACAGTCTTCGCTTTCAGTTCTATGTCTTAAAGCTGCTAGTTGCATATTTTACTCCTCAGTCTTTTGTTAATACTACTCCTGCATACGGAGCCAATTTTAATTTTCCATCTTTCAATTGGTAGTTGCCTGCTACTAATTTTTCTTGCTTAAATTCAGGATCTACGTCAAGTTCTATAGCATCTTTACTTAAAGAAACAGCGACTAATGCTTTTTGATCTTCTAAATTACGTTCATAAACATAACTATCGTTTGACGTTGGCAATAAATAATAGCCCCCATCTTCAAACAATGCTTCTTTCTTTAGGCTAATTAATTTTCTGTAGAAATTAAACATGCTATGGCTATCTGCTATTTCATCAGCCGCATTAGCATGATCAACTTTCTTTCCTTTAAGCCAAGGTTTCCCATCACTAAATCCATTATTTTTTGCATTATTCCAAGGCATTGGCCCTCTAGCTGGCAATTTATGAGTTTTACTTACCATTAACAATGCTTCTTGACTAGTTTTTCCAGCCTTTTTGGCACTTTCAATAAATTCTTTAACTGTTTCATCCTCAAATTGTGTTACGTCTTCAAACTCCAAGTTCTTCATTCCGAGTTCTTCGCCATAATAAATAATCGGCAGGCCATTTTGTAAATACATTAGCATGGCTAAGCTCCGAGCTTGAATATCATTTTTAGCAATTCTAGTAGCTATTCTAGCCATATCATGATTATTCCAGTACAAAGTGGGCTTAGACACGCCACTTAAAGTTTGTTGCCAGACAGCCTGATTTTGCTTAAATTTTACTAAATCTAATGATTTCGGCTGATATTGAGCTGAAAAACTAGGATCCACCTGACTTTGATCTTCTGTAAAGTACCTAAAAGTAATTACGCTATCCATCAAGTGGTTATCTTTATTTGTATAATCGACTGCTAAATTAACATTCGCACTCGCTGCTTCTCCTAACAAGAGTGCATCAGGATAATCTTGCTTTATTTCCTCACAGAAAGGTCGCATCCATTTTTGTACTTGCGGTAAGTTAGCAAAAAATGGCTCGGCTACTACGGGTTCTTCAGCTTTACTATTAACTGGGAAATTCTGTCTTAAGTCTGCTTTGGCAATATGAATAAAGGCATCTAATCTCAAACCATCAATTCCTTTTTCTAGCCAATACTTTGCAATTTCACTCATTGCATGTCTAACTTCAGGATTTTTCCAGTTCAAATCAGGCATTCTTTTATCAAAAAGATGAAAATAAAACTGTCCTGTTTCAGCAGGATCTTTCTCCCAAACACTACCTCCAAAAAAGCTTCCCCAATTATTTGGTCGCTGATTATTTTGGCCGGCAAAAATATAATAGTCCCGATAAATACTATCAGGATTTTTAATGGCATCTTGAAACCAGGGATGTTGATCAGACGTATGATTTAAAACAAAATCCATAATTACATGAATTCCAGCTCCATGCATTTCCTTGATTAAATTATCCATATCTTCCATAGTTCCCATTTTGGGATCAATGGCAAAATAGTTTGATACATCATAGCCATTATCAACTTGCGGGGAAACAAAGACCGGATTCAGCCAGACAGCATTAACCCCTAATTCCTTCAAATACGGTATTCTTTTCCTAATACCATTTAGGTCACCAATACCATCACCATTAGAATCCTGGAAAGACTTAGGATAAATTTGATAAATAATTGCTTGGTCATACCAATGTCTCATAATAAACTTCCTCCATAAATCCTATTTTAAGCAATAATTTTAAGCGCTTACAACGTTATTTAAATGTTACCGGTATCAAAAAAAGAAGCTCATCCAGAGCTTCTTAAATTCTAGTAGATTCACTTTTTATTAATTCCGGTTCAATAAGAACCTCGCCCTGCTGAGCTCCGCCTTGTTGAATCTTTTGCAAAATCATTTCTGCTAAGAGTTCACCTAACTTAAACAAATTTTGTTTAATAGTTGTTAGCTTAGGATTTGACACCTGATCTAAGAAAACTCCATCGAAGCCAATAATTCCAAAATCCCGTGGAATATTTCCATTTTTTCTTTGAATAGCACGTACAACCCCAACCGCTATTCGGTCACTTGCACAAATAAAACAAGTGTTGGGGGCAAACTTTTTCCAATTACTAATAATTAGTTTTTCAGCTAAACTACTATGATTTTGGATTCTAAAAATCTTAGGAATCATATTATGCTTCTGCAAGGTGTTGATATATCCAGCCTCTCTCGAATATTCAAAAGGCTCTTTTTCATCAATTCCAATGAAAACAATTGATTGATAATTTTTATCCAGAGCATATTGTGTGGCTATTTGTTCACCTAATTTATTATCGGTATCAATAAAATCATAGCCATAGCGATTTTCACCGAATAACACAAATGGTTTATTTAATTGGTCCAGCCATTTGGCATCATTTGCTCTGCCACCTGTGATAATATAACCATCGCCGCCACCAACCTCACTATCGGTTGCTAACTGTAGTGCATAGTGTTTTTTACCTAATCCACTAGCAATCCCGAAAAGTAAATTCATGTAGTAAGGTTCAGTTGTATCAATATCCTCCAGAATTACTAATTTAACTACATTTGTACGGCGGTGGGCTAGTGCACTAGCAACTGAATTTGGATGATAATTTAGTTGTTCCATTGCCTGTTCGACAATTTTTCTTAATTCAGGCGTAACCTGTTGAGGATGATTAATGACGCGTGATACCGTCATCTTAGACACGCTAGCTTTTTTTGCTACATCAGATAAAGTAGTCATAATACTTCTAAGTCCTTTTTTAAAACTGTATAACTTAATATTACCGTAATTATTCTAATAATGTAAACGCTTAGCGAGTCTAAAAATTAAAACTATTATTTTTAAAGCAATAAAAAAAGGCGATACCTACTTATAGGTATCACCTTATAGTTCATTTAGTTATGTGATTGAAAACGAGTATTAAACAGTGGACTAACTGGTTTATGTTCTTGGATCAATTTAATTGCTTCACCCATCAATGGCCCAACAGAAACAATTTCAGCCTTAGACAAGTCTTTTTCTTCAGGTTGATTGATTGAGTCAGTTAAAATCAATTTCTTAATAGGAGAATTATTTAAACGCTCAATTGCTGGACCAGACAAAACAGCATGAGTTGCAGATGCATAAACTTCAGTTGCACCAGCATCCATTAAAGCTTGAGAAGCTAAGGTAATGGTACCTGCGGTATCAATCATATCATCAATAATGATTGCACGTTTGCCTTCTACATCACCAATAATATTCATAACTTCAGCAACATTTGCCTTTGGACGGCGTTTGTCCACAATAGCAATTGGAGTCTTAAGAAATTCTGCCAATTTTCTTGCTCTAGTTACGCCACCATGGTCAGGTGAAACTACAACAGCATCTTTTTCTAATTCATGACTCAAGAAATAGTCAGCAAGGAGTGGGGCACCCATTAAATTATCAACTGGAATATCGAAGAATCCTTGGATTTGTGGGGCATGTAAATCAAGCGAAAGAACTCGATCAGCACCAGCTTTTTGCAACATATCAGCTACTAACTTAGCTGTAATTGGCTCACGTGCACGGGTCTTTCGATCTTGACGTGCATATCCGTAGTAAGGCATAACTAAGTTTACGCTTCTAGCTGATGCACGTTTAACGGCATCAATCATGATCAATAATTCCATTAAATTATCATTTACTGGAGCTGAAGTTGATTGTACCAAGTAAACATCTTTACCACGAACTGACTCATCGATGTTAATTTGGATTTCACCATCGCTGAAACGTTTAACATCAGATTTACCAAGCTTAACTCCAACCTTATCAGCAATTTTTTCTGCTAAAGGCTTATTAGAGTTAAGCGCAAAAATTTTGATTTCTTTGTCTAATTGAGACATAATTTCCTCCACTGAAAAATTACAATTCCATACTTAATAATAGCAAAAAAATATCCTTTACGCTTGTAAATAGCAAAAAAAGAAGTTGTGTTTAACAACTTCTTTTAATTTATTCCCATTCTTTATCTTTTGAGAGCGGTAACTTATGCCAGTAATCAGGCTTGTTCGTTTGTCTTCCCCTAGCAATTGCCATATCATAGCGTTCAACATCTTTAGTAATAGTTGAGTCAGCTGCAACAAATGCATGATCTGCAATATTAACTGGGGCAATAATCGTAGCACCAGCACCAATGAATGAATGATCCCCCACATTAGTATGGAACTTCTTCACACCATCATAGTTAGAGAAAATAGTACCACAGCCAATATTAATATCTTTACCTAAAGTAGCATCCCCAACATAGGTTAAGTGTCCTACTTTACTATTTTCACCAATTTCAGCTTTCTTGATCTCAACAAAGTTTCCGATATGAGCACCTTTTCTAATAATTGCCTTTGGACGAAGGTGAGAATTAGGTCCAATATCAGTATTATCATCCATTTGAGCTTCTTGAAGAGTTGAAGAAGTAATAGTAACATGATTACCAATCTTAGAATCAACTATTCTTGAACTATTAGTAATATAACAGTCACTGCCAATTTCAGTGTTTCCTTTAATAACAACGTTTCCTTCAATAACAGTGTCATTACCGATCTTAACGTCACTATCAATATATGCTGTATCTGGATCAATAAATGAAACACCATTCCTCATGTGCTCTTCATTAATCCTTCTTTGCATAATCTTAGTTGCCTGAGCAAGAGCATTTCGGTCATTAACTCCTAAGCTCTCACTAAAATCTGGCATTTCATACGCACCAACTTTATGACCAGCTTTACGCATAATTTCTAAAACATCAGTTAAGTAATATTCGCCTTGAGCGTTGTCATTGCCAACTTGTTTTAAAGCCTTAAATAGTTCTTTATTATCAAAGCAAAAGACACCAGTATTAATTTCATCTACTGCTAATTCTTCTGGCGTACCATCTTTTTGTTCAACAATTCTTAAAACATTTCCATCTTCGTCACGAATAATACGGCCGTAACCAAATGGATTTGGCGCTTTTGCAGTTAAAACAGTTGCGCTATTTCCACTTTCTTCATGCTTCTTAAATAAGTTGTTAAAAGTTTCAGCAGTAAATAACGGAGTATCACCAGTAGCAACTAAAGTTGAACCCTCAAGATTTGCTAATAAATCACTAGCTGCCAGTACAGCATCGCCAGTACCTAATTGTTGCTTTTGAAAAGCAAAGTCTGATTGACCTGATAAAACATCTTTAACGCTATCTGCACCATTTCCAACTACAGTAATAATCTTATCTGGATTAGTGCCCTTAGCAGCATCCACCACATGCTCTACCATAGTTTTACCGCAAACCTTATGTAATACCTTGTAAAGTTGGGACTTCATGCGGGTACCTTTTCCAGCAGCTAAGATAACAACATACTTATTCATTAGTTTTATATCCCTTCAATTTTTATATTTAAACAACTATCAGTATATCATTTTGGAAAAAGATTGAAGTCCGTCTGTTCTAAGAAATTACCTGGCCGTACTTTAATTAGCTTTTTAGTTCTGTCAACTTCAGTAATCTTAATCAGTGATTGATAATCATCTACGACCTTTTGAGAAGCGTATTTTGTCTCACAGAGAACGCACATTCCAGCAACTGTTCCCTTAAATTCCTTAACTAGTTCTTCCATCCCAGTTAAAGTTCCGCCGCCTTTCATGAAGTCATCAACAATTAATACATTGCTTCCTTCTGGAAGTAGTCTTTTTGCTAATTCCATTTTTTCAACTCGTTCACTTGACGAAGCAACGTAGTTAACCGAGATTGTTGATCCTTCAGTAATTTTAGGTCTTCTTCTAACCATCACAAATGGTACGTTTAAAAAGCGACTAACTGCTTGCGCGATAGCAATCCCCTTAGTTTCAATTGTCATTACATAATCAACATTACTGTAGGCATATTTGGTTGCAATCAATTGTCCAATTTGCTGCAAATCTTGTGGTGAGCCTAAAATATCAGATAAGTAAACGAAATTACCAGGCAAAATACGATCAGGATCTTCGATACGGTCAGCTAAATCATGAAGATAGTTAGTAGCCTCTTTTTTCCCAACAAAAGGAATGTATCTCACTCCACCAGCAGCTCCTGCTACAGTTTCTAAAATACCATTTTGGTCGCTAGCCAAAGTTTGACGTAAAATTGCCAAGTCTTCTGAAATTGAAGATTTAGCTGCGCCATAGCGATCTGCAAAAAATGGCAATGCAATCAAAGTATGAGGGCGAGCTAAAAGATACTTAACCATATCAACTAATCTTTCTGAACGTTTCATGCTTTTACCTTCCTAAACATTAAATTAAATTTCTAAACTTAAATATACTCTATCTAAAGAACAATCACTAGCATTTTAAGAAAAATACTAGTGATTGTTCGTAATATATTCTATTGTCACTTACATTTCATCAAACTCAAGCTCAATGTTCTTAGTTAATAAATCCGTGTAACTGTAAGATACTCGTTCAAAGTTGTTTTGATCTTGATCAAGGTCAACTACAAACACTGCACGATAAGTCTTAGTTAATCTACCTTTACGGCGTGTTACTTTCTTTCTTCCTGCTTGAGCTACTACTACCAAGCTTTCGCCCAAATGAGAATCCAAATTATGTTTAATTGCCATTAGTGTTGTTGGCACTGGACGTCACTCCTTTGCTTGGGTACTATTCTATCAAAAAATTAATATTTTTTCAAGTCTGTAAATTGTAAGCGTTCTATGCTTGCTGATCTTTTAAAAGATGTGCTAACTCTACAAATTGATTTAGCGTTAATTCTTCCGGACGAACTCGAAGATCTAGTCCTAAATCATTAATCATTTTTTCACGCATATCTCTATCCTTGACTAAGGATTTTAAGTTATTAGCTAGTGTTTTTCGGCGCTGAGCAAAGCACATTTTTACAACATGATCAAAGAAAGAATAATCGTCAATATCTGGCTTTTCAGTAAGTGGCGTCAAGACAACAACTGCAGAGTCAACCTTTGGGCGTGGCATGAATGACGTACTTTTCACTTCTTCTGCTAGCTTCACATTCATTCTGCTTTGAACAGCAATTGTTAAAGGACCATATTCCTTAGTCTTGGGTTTAGCAACTAAACGCTCAGCCACTTCTTTTTGCATCATTAGCGTTAAACTACTGAAAGCTAAATTACTCTTAATTAGATTAAAAATTATCGGCGTTGTGATGTAGTAAGGCAAATTAGCAACAATTTTAACCGACTTATTTAAATCAAGAAAACCATCGCTATCTTTAGTAAAGTTTGCCTTTAATACGTCTTTCATGACTAATTTAAAGCGATTGCTTAATTCTTCACCAGCAACTTTTTGTGGCAATTCATTTTTTAAAATTTCAGGTAAATCTTGATCAACTTCATAAGCTAACACCTTGGCACCAGCTAAAAGAAGCTGCTCAGTTAAAGACCCAATTCCTGGTCCAATTTCAATAACTTGATCACCTGGTTGAATATCAGCCGCTTCAACAATTCCCTTAATTGCGGCTAAATCTACTAAGAAATTTTGCCCCAAATTCTTTTTTGCATGCATAAAGTAGCGATTAACAATCGCCTGAGTCCGAACTGGACTAGCAATCGGCATACTATTTGACATCTTCAACTGCCCTCTTTAATTCTTTATAAGTAATTCCAAACATTTTTAAGCGCTTTAAGAATTGTTTACTATTTCCATATCCAATTCCTAACTTAATCCCAACTTTTTCACGTAAAAGACGCGCTTCTGGACTAACTGCTAGACCCAAATCATCATACTTTTCTTTAGTAATATCACTCTCTACTGCTTGAACCTCGTGCAAATCACCCAAAGCACGTACTAGTGCTTCTTTTGACGCATGTTCAACTCCTAAGCTATTTCCTCTCTTAGTTGGCTCTCCCTCTTTACGAGTGATAAAAGCTTGTTTAGCATTGGGTGCAGCATTAGTCACCAGTCTTCTAATTCTTTCACCATTATAGTCTGGATCTGTAAAGATAATTATTTCTCGTGTTTTTGCCAGTTTCTTAATTTCTGCTAAAGTTTGATCAGATACCTCCGAGCCATTAGTTTCAATAGTTTCAATTCCTGGGAAAAACTGTTTTAATCTCTTGGTATCGTCTCGTCCTTCAACAACAACTACCGCATTAAACTGTTTTTGATTATTTGATTCCATATGCCCTCATCGTATTTTCAAACGTGTGCTTTGCTACCTCTTCAACAGATGTGTCACGTAACTTAGCGATCGCTTCCGCAACATAACGCACATATCCAGTTTCATTCTGCTTTCCGCGGTATGGCTTTGGCGTTAAGTATGGTGCATCCGTTTCAATTAAAAATTTATCCCAAGGAACAACTTTAGCCGAAGCATGGACATCAACCGCTTTAGTAAAAGAAACAACGCCAGAAAATGACACCATCATCCCTAAGTCAAGAAACTTTTTAAGCCAATCAGGATCACCATTAAAGTTATGAATTATTCCTCCATATTCACCGACATGACTATCTTTTAAAACTTGATATGTATCTTCAAAAGCATCACGTGTATGAATATTTACTGGCATCTTTAAGCTATGAGCTAAATCAAGCTGCTGCGCAAAAACTTTTCGTTGAACATCTCTTGGCGATTCATCCCAGTAATAATCTAGTCCAATTTCTCCTAAAGCAACAGTTTTAGGCTTTTTTAGCTGCTCAACTAGCTTATCTTCTGATTTTTGATCATAATCCTTAGCTACGTCTGGACAGTAGCCAACAATAGCGTATAAATTATCAAATCTTTGACTTAGATCAACTGCTCGTTCATTAAATTCTGGATCTTGTCCAGCAACCGCACTTTTTACCACACCTAATTCTCTTGCTCGATCAAGGTAGATCTCTTCTTTTCCTCGAAAAGGCACGTCATTTAAGTGCGTATGCGAATCAAAAATTTTCATTAGCCTAATTCAGCCCCAACTTCATGTTCATCGCCTACAATAGCTAATTTAACCTGACCATCTTTTTCACTAGATAAAAGCATACCTTGACTTTCATGACCTAACATTTTACGTGGTTTCAAGTTAGTTACTGCTAGCACCTTTTTATCTAAAAGTTCGCTTGCATCTGGATAGAACTTGCGAATACCACTCAAAATTTGACGCTCATTTCCATCGCCAAAGTCTAGCTTAAACATCAACAGCTTACTTGAACCCTTTACTGGTTCTACTGATAAAATTTGACCAACTTGAATCTTAACCTTGTCAAAGTCATCAATGGTGATATGCTTTTCTTCTTTTTGCTGGCTTCTAGTCTTCTTCTTTGGTTTTGCCTTCTTCATTTCTTCCTTAATGTATTTAACTTCAACATCATTCTTAAGTCTTGGGAAGATTGGAGTTGGTTTTTCAGTTACTTTAACATTCCAGTCAAAGCCGCCAAATTCAAGTTTCTTTTGTTCCTCATTATTCCAGTCAAGACCAAGTTGTTCAAACATCTTAACTGGACTTTGAGTCATTACTGGTGCAATTAAAATAGCAACTAAACGAAGACTTTCAGCTAAATTAGACATTACTTTAGATAATTCTTCGCTCTTGCCTTCTTTATTCAAAGTCCAAGGAGTTGTCTCATCAATATATTTATTTGCACGAGAAATAAGCTTCCAAACACTGTCTAAAGCTTGAGAGAAGTGGAGAGCATCCATGTGCTTTTGATATTCTGCGATTGTTTCGTTAGCTGTCTTAATTAAGTCTTGAGCAAATTCATCTTGTTCTGCTGCAACTGGTGCAACTTGACCATCTTGGTATTGGTTAATCATCGAAACAGTTCTATTTAGCAAGTTACCCAAGTCATTAGCTAAATCAAAGTTAACTCTCTCAACGAAATCTTCAGGAGTAAAAATACCATCTGAACCAAATGGAATTGCACGCATCAAGTAGTAACGAAGAGCGTCTAATCCATAGCGTTTAACAATCATTTCTGGATAAACGGCATTACCTTTAGATTTAGACATTTTACCGTCTTTCATTAAAACCCAGCCATGGCCGAAGATTTGCTTAGGAAGTGGCAAGCCTAATGCCATTAACATAATTGGCCAATAAATTGTATGGAAACGCACAATTTCCTTACCTACTAAATGAACATCAGCTGGCCAATATTTCTTAAATAATGAATCATCATCTGAGCCATAACCTAGGGCAGTAATATAGTTAGAAAGTGCATCAATCCAAACATAAACTACGTGCTTAGGATCGCTTGGTACAGGAATTCCCCAGTCAACTGTTGTACGAGTTACTGAAAGATCTTCAAGACCTGGCTTGATAAAGTTATTTACCATTTCTTTTTCACGAGAGTGAGGCAAAATAAAGTCTGGATGATCCTTATAATACTGTAAAAGACGATCAGCATATTTACTCATTCTAAAGAAGTATGAAGGTTCTTTAACCAAACGAACTTCGTGGCCTGACGGAGCTTTACCGCCAATAACATTACCATTATCATCTTTATAAACTTCAGCAAGTTGTGATTCAGTAAAGTATTCTTCATCTTCAACTGAATACCAGCCAGTATATTCGCCTAAATAAATATCGCCTTGCTTTAACAACTTTTCAAAAATCTTTTGAACAGCTTTAACGTGGTCTTCATCAGTTGTCCTAATAAAGCGATCGTAAGAAACATCTAACATCTTCCATAACTCTTTATAAGAAGCTGCCATCTTGTCTACAAATTCTTGAGGTTTAATACCCTGTGCTTCAGCTTTTTGTTCAATCTTCAAACCGTGTTCATCAGTACCTGTTAAAAAGAAGGTATCAAAACCGCGAGATTTTTTGTAGCGAGTCATTGTATCAGCAGCAATCGTAGTATAAGCATTACCGATAGTTAATTTTCCAGATGGATAATAAATAGGTGTAGTAATATAGAAAGTTTTCTTTTCAGCCATCTTTATTCTTCCTCTCATAAGTCTTTTAATTGCTAGTATAACATAGCATGTAGGACTTAATTTGTACATTAAAAAAAGGAATTCTATAAAATACGGAATTCCTATAAATTATTTAGATAATTAATTGTCATATGTCGCTCGAATCCTAGGCATATCGATATTGGCTTTTACCAAGTTATTTACAATAGCTGTTGGCATTACCTCAGCCGTTATGCCAATAGTAATTGCTATAGCAAAAATCAAAGCATTCTCCCAATTACCACGCATTATTTCATTAATTAGCAAAACAACTGGAACAATAACTAGAATTAATGTTAAAAAGATTTTGGTTAATTTTTTCATACTAAAATTAAAGAGATGGTTCTCTAGATTAATCTTAGAAAGATTTTGAACTACCTTTCCAAAAACAGTTTCTTTACCAGTCGCAAAGATAACGCCAATGCCTGAACCTGAAAGAATAATCGTGCCTGCATATAAAATATTAGCATAATCTAAGTTATTATTTTTACCAGTGTAATTAGTAGCACTCTTTTTCACAGTGTCTTCTTCACCAAGTAATGAGCACTCTAAATCATTACTTTTCAGTAATTTAACGTCAGCTGGAACAATATCTCCAGCTTTAAGTAGTACCACATCTCCAATTGTTAGATCACGGGTTAAAAGTTGCTGTGGTTCACAATCACGCATTACTTGAGTTGTTCTAGAAATTCGATTTATCAAATTTTGAATATTAGTATTAATACGAATATTTTGCATAGCAGTTAAAATGGCTGAAATAAATAAAATTGCTAAAACAAAAATTGCTGGACTTAGGTTAAGAGTATGTTGAGAGGAATTTAAAAAAATTGCTACAATTGCTAAAAAAAGCAGAACAAGGGAAAAAGGAGTTATAAAAGCCTTTAACAAATAGTGAAGTTTTGTCTTATCATGTTTAATTATTATTTCATTAGATCCGTATTTTGCTAAGCGTTGCCTCGCATCTTTACTTTGAAGGCCGCTAATTGAGGTTTTTAATCGTTGCAGCGTCGCAAACTTATCTTCGCATGCAATCCGGCGCACCAGCTTGGTGTCTGTAGTATTTCTTGTGCCGGAAGTGTTGATTTTGAACATCTTCAACATCCTTTCTTAAGAACCTAGCAAACAAACAAAAAGACCGATGCAAAAACTGCATCGGCTCAAATCCAAGCGATTTTTATACTCGTCGTTCAGTTTTAACACTACGTGACGTAAGGTTATTTAACATAACTAGCTGGCTGGGGAGGGCCTTATATCGACGATCCCTGTTTGACCCGTTGGCATCTCTGGATGTTGCTGGGCGACAGCATATGTTCACGTAGGAGTCTCACCTAACAGTTTATTTGCTCTAATATTTAATTTCTATTGATACTTTAACGGCTAACTAAGAATTAGTCAAGTCCCTACTTCTTTTTTCGAAAACTCTTAAATAGAACTAGTCCGAAACTGATTAAAGCTGCAATTACTAATCCCCAAACCAAGTTTACACTCTGTGGATGATCTATTTTTTGCAGTTCATCTTGTGTTAGCGAATTTTTATCATAAGACAGCTTATCTTTTTGGGCAACCAAAGTAGCGCAAGCATTAAACACTAATCGAATTCCGGAATTAAAAGTTGCTGCCTTTTCACTTCTTAATTTATTCCCCGCATAACGAACAATATTGCCACATTTACTTTGAGTTAAAGGATCTTGATAATTCTTACCGACAATAATTTGAACATTTTTCTTTTTGTTTTGAAGAGCAACAGCAATAATTATCTGATTCTTTAGTGGCTGAATTCGATTTAAATCATTGCTGTCTTTTAAGCTTAAAAGGCGAATTTCAGGTTTAGTTTTAGTCTTTTGATAACTCTCATTTTTCTGATTAACAAGTTCTTTTGTCTGATTATCAAATAATCCTTGCGGATCACTAACAAAAGACTTGGTGCTAGCAGTCAACGTTAATAAACAAATAAGCAGTGACACCAAACTAATAATTTTATTTTTCATTGTCAGCCTTCTCTAGCCTGTCTGCTAAGCTTTGAACGTATTTATGATCAAGTGTTACTTGTTCAATTGCAACACCTTTTTCACGCAATAGTTTTAAGGCTAAAGGATTATCATGATAATCATAATAATAGTTAATTTTCTTAATGCCAGCTTGCACTAAGCACTTGCTACAATTAAAGCAAGGAAAATAAGTAACGTAAATTTCAGTACCTTCAGTGGAAATACCATTTTTTGCACATTGAATTAAGGCATTCATTTCAGAGTGAATCGTTCTTACGCAGTGCCCATCCACCATCAAATGACCAACATCATCACAATGAGGCTGTCCCGAAACACTACCATTATATCCGGTCGCAATCATCCGGTCATCTTTAACTAATACACTTCCAACTAAGGCACGATCACAGGTAGAACGTTGTGCAATAACTAAAGCCTGCATCATAAAATATTGCTTCCACGGAATCCTGTCTCTTGTCATTGTTCTTACCCTCTTTAAATTATTTATTTAATCTGTCAAAATAATTTAAACCAATTGCTTCTCTAACTTCTTTTAAAGTTTGGTTAGCAACTTTATTTGCCTTCTTTGATCCTTCTAGTAGCATTTCATAAACAGCATCTGGATTTTGAGCAAACTTTTCACGACGTTCTCTGATTGGTCCAAGCTCTTCTTCGAGAACCTTATTTAAGTAGCGCTTAATTTTAACGTCGCCCAGGCCACCTTTTTGGTATTGTTCTTTAAGTTCAGCCACTTTATCCTTGTCTGGTGCAAACACATCAAGATAAGTAAAGACAGTATTTCCTTCAACTTGTCCTGGATCTTCCACGTGGATGTGGTTTGGATCAGTGTACATGGACATTACTTTCTTTTGAACAGTCTTTGCATCATCAGATAAATAGATTGCATTTCCTAATGATTTAGACATTTTGGCATTTCCATCTAATCCTGGAAGTCTTCCTTGACCCTTTGGTGGGAAGTAGCCCTTTGGCTCAACTAAGATATCAGTGTTATAAACCCGATTAAAAGTACGTACTATTTCACGAGTTTGTTCAAGCATTGGTTCTTGATCATCCCCAACTGGGACCACTGTTGCCTTAAAAGCAGTAATATCTGCTGCTTGAGAAACCGGATAGTTTAAAAATCCTACGGGAATTGAATCCTTGAAGTTCTTTTGCTTAATTTCAGTTTTAACAGTTGGATTTCTTTCTAGACGTGCAACTGTTACTAAATCCATGTAATATGCAGTTAACTCAAACAAAGCGGGAATTTGCGATTGAACATAAATAGTAGATTTTTCAGGATCTAAACCAACAGCTAAGTAGTCTAAAGCTACTTGAATCAAACTATTTTTAATTTTTTCAGGATCTCTTGCGTTATCAGTTAAGGCTTGCGTATCCGCAATCATAATATAAGGTTCATATTTACCTTCATTTTGTAACTTAACACGATTTTTTAAGGACCCAATATAGTGACCAATGTGAAGCTTACCAGTTGGTCTATCTCCAGTTAATAAAATTTCTTTCGTCATAATTTTCTCCAATATTTGTTAATCTTTAGCTTTACCTCCAATTCTAGCAAAAAACCTTATTCGTTTAAACTTACTCAAAAATTGCTAGAATTAAATTGAAAGAACTAATCAAACTAGAAAGAATGAAAAATCATGTGTAGCCACTATGCAATGCCCTCTCTTAAAGAAATTAAGACTTACTTGACAACTGATTTAAAATTACCACTGATTGTACCTAAAAACATTGAAGAAAAATTTTCTGCTGTCACGCAAATCTATCCTAAATCTTCATCCTTAGTAATGCTTTACAGCAACAACGAATTAAAACTGGTTGAAAAGAAATGGGGCTATCCGAGCCCTTTTCAAAAGAATCGTGTTCTTTACAACGCTTGCATAGAACGTTTTTATGAAGAAAAACCATCAATGTGGGACAACTCATTTGCTCGGCAGCGCTGCATTATCTTAGCCAATGAATTTTGGGAAAGCAGTAAACAAACTTACCTTGCTTCAAATAATCAGACCTACCATGAACACTCTTCTTTTACTGCTAAAGAAGAACCAATGACTTTAATCGCTGGCATTTATCAAGGCGACGATTTTTCAATGGTAACAACTGCTGCTAACAGTACCGTTCTTCCTGTTCATGAACGCATGCCATTAGTCTTAAAGCCATCCGAATTACGTCGCTGGCTCTTTCAAAACTTCACTTCTCTACTTAACCGTTCAGAATATAATTTGGCTCGACATCAGTTGCCACATCGTTAACAAAAATGATATAATCATTTTGCTTACGCGGGTATAGTTTAATGGTAAAATGTCAGCTTCCCAAGCTGAAGATGCGGGTTCGATTCACGCTATCCGCTTATATTAAAAAAGGAGGAACTTTTTGTTCCTCCTTTTTGTTATGCCAAGATAACCATAAAAATTCCATTTAAAATTGCTAGATAAATTGGCATCATTATTCGCTGTGAATATAGGTACGACCAAGCAAGAAGCATCCCATAAAGACTGTTAATAATAAACAAGGCAAATGAAGTTTGAAAATTGAGAATTCCGAAGAAAAAGCCTGAACAAATGATCCCAACTATTCCGCTAGTCATATTTTGTGCTCTAAAACCGTAATTAAAGAAAAAGCCATTCGTTAAATACACTTGCAACGCTGGTATTAAGATCCCGATTGAAAAAATGAAAAACCAAAATAAGAGATTGCACTCACCCTTTTGATAAATTACTTGAAAATTCATCAACGGAACCGTTCCTTTAGCCTGTAGATATGAAATAAAAATTCTTCCTAGAATCACTAAGATCGAAACTCCCACAATAAATCCGTAATCTGCTAAAAGCGGCATACTTGGCCTTTTTTCAAAGAACCGTTGCTCGCGATTAAATTGCCTAATGTAGAAATATAAGGCAAACAGCGAAAAAATTAAAAAGAAAAAATATCCAATCTTATTTACTTGATCATTTAATAATGTTAATTTCTTTACTCCAACTACTATCAAATAAAGAACTAAATAAACAGCATATCTAGTTAAATTTCCTTGCCTTGATGATGGCGTATTCATGGCTTCTTCCCCTTTATATCAACTGCATTTATTATAACAAAGCACTTAACGTTATTTATAGTTCATTAAAAATATATACTTATTGACAGCGCTTTCATTTATAATTAGCATGAAAGTGAAGAAAAACAAGAGAGGAAACATTTATTATGAACTTAATTGCAATTGATATTGGCGGTACAACAATCAAGATCGCTACTTGGATAAACCAAAAACTAAAAATGGTCTTTACGATTGATACACCTGATAATTTAGATACTTTCTATGAAGAATTAACTGATGCTGTAAACGAAATTAAAGCAAAAAATAAAATTGATGGCGTTGCCATCTCATCTCCTGGGGCTGTTAATAAGAAGACTGGAGTAATCGAAGGAGCCAGTGCCCTTCCTTATATCCATAACTTTAAAATTGTACCCGAATTAGAAAAAAAATTTGGCTTGCCAGTAAGTATTGAAAATGATGCAAATTGTGCCGCTCTAGCTGAACTTGTTGACGGATCAGCTAAAGGATGCAGCAGCATGGCTTTCTTAGTTATTGGAACCGGAGTTGGCGGTAGTATTATTATTAACAATCAAATTTGGCACGGCGCTCATCTTTATGGTGGTGAATTTGGCTTTATGATTATTGATGGTCAACAACTTAGTGCCTTGGCTTCTCCGGTTTCAATGGCTAAACACTATAATGAAAAAACTGGTAAAGATTTTGATGGAAAGACAGTATTTGAACTTGCTGACACTGATGATTTGGTTGCACAGGAAGAACGTGGCAAGCTGATTCATGCTTTAGCTACTGCTATTTATAATATTCAACATAGCTTTGATCCAGAAAAAATCATCATCGGTGGCGGAATTTCTCAAAACCAAGAATTAATACCTCTTCTTAATGATGAAATTTCAAAAATAAGAAATAAATTAAATATTGCGACCGTTAAGCCAATTTTAGACATCTGTACCTTAAAAAATGAAGCAAATTTGCGTGGAGCTGTTGCAGATTTTGAAAAAGAGCATTAAATTTTATATAGACACTTTTTTATTATTAAATAAATGTGTTTGAAAGCATCACAAAAAGGACTGAGAATACTATCTCGGTCCTTTTTTGTTATCTAATTTAAGAAAAGTATATATTTTTACATAAAAGCGCTTTACTTTTACCAGAAATAAGTTTATATTTATACACGTAAAATATGTAAGCGATTGCAAAGAGGGAATGTTATGAATAAGCAGAAAATGCCTAAAGACTTCTTCTGGGGTAATTCAGTTTCAAGTATGCAAACTGAAGGTGCCTGGAATGAGGATGGTAAAGGCTTATCAGTTTACGATGTACGACCTGCTACAGAAAACACCACAGATTGGCACACCGCAATTGATGAGTACCATCGTTATGATGAAGATTTAGACCTGATGAAAGAAATGAATATGAATATGTATCGTATTCAAATTTCCTGGTCAAGAGTTTGTCCTGAAGGAGATGGAGAATTTAATCCTAAAGGAATCGATTTTTACGACAGATTGATTAATGCCATGCTTAAACGTGGTATTGAACCAATGATTTGTCTTTATCACTTCGACATGCCACTACATTTAGCCCGAAATTATAACGGCTTTATGTCAAGACATGTTGTTGATGCCTTTGTTAGATTTGGTAAAAAGATGATTGATCATTTTTCAGACCGTGTTAAATACTGGATTGTCTTTAATGAACATAATCTCTACTTCCAAGACGAAGTATTTAATATTTCTGGCTATGAAAAAGGCGACAAAACCTTAGACGACATGTACACAATCTTTCACCATACAATGATTAGCCACATTCGTTTAGCTAATTATATTCATGAAAAATATGATGATGTAAAAATTGGCGGCATGCTAGCCTACCAACAAATTTATCCAGAAACTTCAAAGGCTACTGACGTTTGGGCTGCTAAGCAAGTTCAAGAATTTTTGAACTTTAATATTTATGATGCAGATACTGGACGTGGTTACTCGCCAGAAGTTATGCAGTATGCAAAAGATCATCATATTAACTGGGATATTACTGAGGAAGACAAAGAAGAAATGAAAAAAGCAAAAGCTGACTTTCTAGCTTTCAGCTATTACTCTTCTTGGACTCTCTCAGCCGATAAAATTCCAAAAGATGCAGCACCTAACCGTTACATGAATTATGGCGGTGTTGAAAATAAATATCTCAAGACTAATGATTGGGGCTGGACGATTGATCCACTTGGTTTTAGAAACGCCATTACGACAATGTACAACCATTACAAGATCCCAGTCTTCCCAATTGAAAACGGAATTGGCTTAAAAGAAACTTGGGACGGTGAGCATATGATCGAAGATGATGAAAGAATTGCTTACCATGAAGAACATATCAAAGCAATGAAAGATGCAATGTTCTTAGATGGTGCCAAAGTTCTTGGCTACCTAGGCTGGGGATTAATTGATATTCCAAGTTCACATGCCGATATGGAAAAGCGTTATGGCGCTGTCTATGTTAACCGGTCAAACCATGATTTGAAAGATTTAAAACGTGTTCCTAAGAAATCATTTTATTGGTTCCAAAAAGTATTAAAAGATAATGGAGACGAAATATAATGAGTGAACAGAAAAAATCGGGCGTTAGTGTTTTCGTTAATAAACACATCCTGCCCCCAGTAATGAAATTTGTTAATACCAAGGCTATTCAAGCCTTGCAAAATGGTATGATTTACACCTTACCATTCATCTTAATCGGATCTATCTTCCTTATTTTAGGAAATATTCCGATCAAATCAGTAGCTGATGCCATTAATGCTTCTGGTTGGGGAGCATTCTTTAACCAAGCATACACTACTACTTTTAGTATTATGGCTATGTGGGCATCTGTTGGTATCGCCTATATTTATGTTAAAAATGAAGGCTATGAGCCACTTGCTCCCGGCCTTACTTCTTTAGCAGCATTCTTAATGCTTCAAACTTTAACCATTGATAGTCCATTAAAGAATGCGATGGCTAAAGGTATTGACGGTCAAATGACTGCTAAAGCCGTAACCGAAAATATCGATAAGTTACCACATGCCTTGCAAAGCTTCTTAGAATCCCCGGTCACAGGTGTATTTAATATTACCTGGCTTGGCGGAGACGGTATGATCGCCGCAATTATTGTTGGTTTATTAGTCGGCTGGATTTACTCAGCTATTATGAAAAAAGGCTGGACTATTAAGTTGCCTGAACAAGTTCCAGCAGCTGTTTCTAACCAATTTACTGCTATGATTCCATCAGGAATTATCTTAATTGGTACTATGCTTATTTACGCAGGCTTCAAGTTAACTACTGGTTCAGACTTTTTACAATGGACCTACCAAACTCTTCAAATTCCACTTCAAGGTATCTCTGACTCACTTGGTGGCGCAATTGCCATTGGATTCTTAGTACCATTCTTCTGGTTCTTCGGTGTCCACGGTGGTTTAATCGTCGGTTCTCTTGCTGGTCCTATGCTTCAAGCAAACTCATTTGACAACGCTCAATTATACAAGGCTGGCAAGTTAACCATTGCTAATGGTGCTCACGTTGTTACTAACGAATTCTACAACAACTTCATTAACTTAACTGGTTCAGGTATTACTATTGGTTTAATTATCTTTATCTTAATTGCAGCTAAGTCAGCACAATTACGTTCAATTGGTAAAGTTGAATTAGTTCCTGGTATCTTTAACATTAATGAGCCATTCCTATTTGGTTTACCAATTGTTATGAACCCATTCCTTGCAATACCATTCTTCTTAACTCCAGTTGTAGTTGCTATTTCAACCTACTTCGTAATTAAAACTGGTATTGTTCCTCCTCTAAATGGTTTTGCCTGTCCATGGACGATGCCAGCAGTTATTTCTGGTTTCCTAATTGGCGGCTGGAAGATGGCAATTTGGCAAGCATGTACCTTAGTAATTTCAACCTTAATCTACTGGCCATTTGCTAAGAAATACGACAACATTCTTGTTAAACGTGAAGCTGCCGCTCTCAAGAAAGACGAGGCTGAAGGTAAATAATTTTTTCAGTTATTAATTGACACTTATCATTAAAAAAGTGCTATAATGTAAATGCTTTCAATGATGAAAGTGCATACATTTAATTTATAGATCAACACTCAGACACTGAAAAACACTTAATTATATTCACAAAGGAGATAATTATTATGGCAGACAAAACTATTATGCTTGCTTGTTCAGCAGGAATGTCAACTTCATTATTAGTATCAAAGATGCAAAACGCAGCTAAAGAAAAAGGCAAGGACTATAAGATCTTTGCTACTGCAGCATCAGGCATTCAAGATGAAATTGACAAGGAACACCCAGATGTATTAATGCTTGGACCTCAAGTTCAATACATGGAAGACAGTGTTAAGAAGATTACTGATGCAGCAGGTATCCCATTAACAGTCATCAACATGCAAGACTATGGCATGATGAATGGTGAACATGTTCTTGAAACTGCTCAAGAATTAATGGGCGACAAATAGTCAAAATGAATGACGAAGTAAAAATTGTTAATGAATTTGATCGTGATGGTCATCACTTCAAAATTGGCGTTAGCGCAGATGGACAAGTTTCTATCTATATAGACGATGAAACTAAAGCTCACCACGGCTATCATTTTCCAGGTATTATTCAGATTCCTAAGGGAGTTGAAATTGATGGAAAAATGATGCTACAACTACCAATTGACTGTGATGCAGCAATTGATCAAGGAATTCAAGAATTAAAACAAAAATAATTTATGGGAGATGCTCGCTGACATAGTAAAATAAAATATTGTCAGGAGCATCTTTTATTTTGAAAACATTAACTAGGAGAATTTAAATTATGGCACAAGAAAATAGCGATAACATGCAAGCTGTAATGGGAATTATTATGCAAGCAGGTAATGCAAAAGCTGCTGCTATGCAAGCAATTCAAGCTGCTAAGAAAGGCGATTTTGACAAGGCTGACGAATTTATTAAGCAAGCAAATGAAGGTTTAGTAAATGCTCACAACGTTCAAACTGATATGTTGACCCAAGAAGCACAAGGTAACCACGTAAAAGTTGACCTTTACATGGTTCACGCACAAGACCACTTGATGACAGCCATTACTTTTATTGACTTAGCTAAAGAAGTAGTAGCTGTTTACAAAAAAATGGCTGAAAAATAATGACTGCAGAAGCGAAATACTTAAAAGTTGCTCGAATTCTACAAAAAAGAATTGAAGATGGAGTATATAAAACTCAAACTCCCCTTCCTGACCAAAAAACACTTGCAGACGAATTACAAGTAAGCCGGTTAACTGTCAAAAAAGCCTTAGATGGATTACAAAGAAAAGGTCTTGTATATAAAGAATCTGGTTTAGGAACTTTTGTCTTAGGTCCGGTTCCAATCCAGGATAAATTTGATTCACCAGCAAATGCCTTTAGTGGCTTAGCCAATCTACTTGGATCAGATGAGGTTACTAGCGATATTATTGAGTTTAACGTTGAGTTTCCCAGTGAAGATATTCAACATTACCTAAAATTAAAGTCTAGCGACCCAGTTTATAATATCCGTCGCTTAAGAAGACTTGAAGGAAAGCCATTGATTCTTGAACATACTTTTATGCCAGTTCACTTAGTTCCCAACTTAACTGAGGATATCTTGCATAATTCTATTTATAATTATCTTCATCATGACTTAAAACTTAAGTTTGGCGTCGCATATCGTAAAATCAAGGCTGCTAAAGCAGACGATTGGGATCAAAAATATCTTAAAGCTAAAAAAGATGACCCAATTTTAGAGCTTGAGCAAATCGTATGGTTAAATAATGGTCAACCAGTTGAATATTCAACCAGTCGTAATCGTTACGATGAACGAAATTATGTCGTTTTAGAGACAAACAGCTTTTAAGTAAAAGTTCTAGAGCAAGTCTAGAACTTTTTTTATAAATTTAAACAAATAAAGAAGGGAAAAATAATGACTAAAACCTACTCAATGCCGAAAGATTTTTATTGGGGCGGTGCTAGTGCTGCTAACCAATATGAAGGTGGTTATAACGAAGGTGGCAAAGGATTAAACGCTATTGATGTTTTGACTAATGGTTCTGCTACTGAGCCAAGAAAAGTAACTTGGAAAACAAACGATGGCAAAACTGGTGTTACTCCAATGACGTGGGGAAAAGAATTTAAATTACCTGATGGTGCAAAGCCTGCACTTTTAGATAACTATTACTATCCTAGCCATGAAGGAACCGATTTCTACCACCACTATAAAGAAGATATTAAATATATGGCTGAAATGGGCTTTAATATGTTCCGTTTATCCCTGAATTGGTCACGTATTTTACCAAATGGAGACGATCAAGAACCAAATGAAGAAGGTTTAGCTTTCTATGACAAGGTCTTTGATGAATGTGCTAAGTACGGAATTGAACCACTTGTTACCCTTTCACACTATGAAACTCCCCTATCTCTGATCAATCGCTTTGGCGGCTGGAAAGACAGAAAAATGATCGATATCTTCGTTCACTATGCAGACATCGTTATGAACCACTACAAGGGTAAAGTTAAGTACTGGCTTACTTTTAACGAAATTAATGCGATGGATATGGCTCCTTATATGGGTGGAGGTCTAATTGATGGAAGCAAGCAAAATCGTGCTCAAGGAGCTCATAATCAATTTGTAGCCAGCAGCAAAGTCGTTAAGTTAGCTCATGAAATTGATAAAAATAACCAAGTTGGTCAAATGCTTGCCTACTCTGCTTACTATCCATATACATCAGATCCAGCAGATCAGCTTTTAGTCATGAAAGCTAAGCAAGAGATGCTTTTCTATTCGGATGTTCAAACTGGTGGCCGCTACCCTGAATACCGCCTTAAGGAGTATGAACGAGATGGAATTAAGCTAGATGACCGCCCAGAAGATTATGAATTAATCAAAGAATATCCCGCTGACTTTTTAAGTTTCTCTTGCTACACATCTAATGTCCTCACTACTCATGAAGCTGATGCTAAAGCAAACGGTAATATGTCAGCAGGTGGCGTCAAGAATCCATATCTTGACTATAATGCTTGGGGATGGGCAACAGACCCTGATGTTTTAAGAATTGCCTTAAATGATCTCTGGGATAGATACCACAAGCCACTGTTTATTGTCGAAAATGGTCTTGGCTGGGGAGATGAATTAACTGAAGATCATAAAGTTCATGATGATTACCGCATTAACTATCTTCGTGCCCAAATTAAATCTATGGAAGAAGCAGTTAATGAAGACGGGATTCCATTAATGGGCTACACAATGTGGTCAGCAATTGACCTAGTTTCAAACGGAACTGGCGAAATGAAGAAGCGCTACGGTTTTGTTTATGTAGACCGCGATGACATGGGTAACGGCTCATTAAAGAGGTATCCTAAAGATTCCTTTAACTGGTATAAAAAGGTTATTGCATCCCATGGCAAAGATTTAGACTAAAATAAAAATAGAACCTAGTATTTTCTAGGCTCTATTTTTTTGACAAATTAATATTAGAAAGACGCAAAATGATTACAATTACAGACCAAGCAAAGTTTAAAGCAAAAGATTTCTTTAATTACCTTAATAAGCAGCTCACACAAGCAATAAAAAAAGCGCGTGGCAATGACCTACCAATCAAAATCGCTGCAGGAACTACCTACCAGCAAAGGAATGTAAAGGCTGAAATTACTGAGTACGAATTCAGCAAGAAATACGTTTCGATTTTTAAGTCTGCTAAGCTAGATGTTAAAATTGCTTATTACTTAGAAGACAATGAACGTGGCTGTCAGATCACTTTTAAAGAAGACGTTCTTAGTTTTGATGAAAAGAAACATTCTAATCTTGGTACCTGGTTTTACAACTGGCAGTTAAAACAAGGTGCTAAAAAACAACTAAAACAAATGAAGAATAATGTGTTAGCTTACGCCAAATAACAATAGCCCTAGTCTCAATATTTCGAGATTAGGGCTATTTTTGTTAAATAATATCATCAGAACTTTGATCGTAAAATTTAGAGTTTTTGTAATTATAAACTAATTTAGAACTATCAAAAGCAGTTCCATTGGCTAGATAGAAGGTATCATAGACTTCTAAACAAGGATCTCCTTCTTTTAATTCAAGGTATTTTGCCTCGTCAGCAGTTAATTTTCTAACACGCATATACTTATCAGAAAACCGAATTTCTTTCTTTAGTCCTTCTCGGATGTAATCAAAAATTGAGCCTTCTGCGATTTCTTTACTCATGAAGGGAATTATACTTTTACGATAATATGACTCTTCTAAGACAAAGGGCTTACCATCTTGCTTGCGCAATCTTTTAATAAAGTAGCATTCTTCATTAGAATGAAGATGTTCACTGATTGGTTTAGGTGCCTTCTTCTCCGAAAACTCGATTACTTCCGTAGTCGGCTTTTTTAATACATGGGCAAAACCAGCATTGTCTGTTAGAGACATATAACCATCTTGCCCGGTAGGCCTAACAAAGACGCCCGACCCTTGCACCTTATAGACAATCCCTCGCTGTGTAAGTAAAGTAATTGCCTGCAAAATAGTTGACTTTCCGACTTGATATTTCTTCATTAAGTCAGTTATAGTTGGCAATTTATCACCATGATGAAGTTGCTCTTTATTAATATAATCTTTTATTTTATCCGCAACTAATTCATATTTCTTCATTATTTACATCCCTAAATGAAAAATTCTCATAGTTATATTCTAACTATGAGAATTTTCAAAGTCTATATTTTATAATTAAGCTTTCTCAGCACCAGCTTGCTCTTTCTTAAGCAATTCATTGTCGTAATGCTTAATGAATGGGTACCAAATTAAGAATGCAACTACAGCATTGACTAAAGCTAAAACAGCACCTTGCCAACTAGCAGTGGCCATCATACCACCAAGACCTACAGGAATTGGCCATGGTTGTTGAACAATAATCTTAGGTACTAAGTGAGTTGCAATAGCTGCATAAGCAACCATTGAACAAGTCATAGGTGCTAGTAAGAATGGAACAAATAAACGTACGTTATAAACAATTGGCAAACCAAATAGTAAAGGTTCATTAATGTTAAATACAGCAGGAACAGCTTCAAGCTTACCAAGTTCTCGTAATTGTTTAGATCTTGAAGCAAAGGCCATCCAAAGTGCCATACCTAAAGTAGCACCAGAACCACCCATGATTACGAATGCATTTGAGAATTCACCAGCAAAGACATAATGAGCACCCGAAGCATTAGCAGCCATATTTGATAAAACAATTGCTTGGTAGAAACTTGAAATAATAGTAGCACCGTGAATACCAAACCACCATAAGAAGTGAATCAGGAAGAAGATAATTAAAACTCCCCACCAGGTATTAGCAATGTTTGAAACAAATGAGAATGGAATAAACAATAATTGGAAAATATCTGTACCAAGAACAATTAAGATAACGTCAATTAAAGCAATGACAATCGCAATCACAAAACCAGGAATCAAAGCAGTAAATGAGTTAGCAACACCTGATGGAACAGATGCGGGCATTTTAATTCGCCAATTGTGTTTAATACAGAAACGATAAATTTGAACAGTTAACCAGGCAACGATTAAACCAGTAAAGATACCTGTAGCACCAATTCTAGTTAAACCAGAACCAGAAACGCCATAACCACCAGCAATAACATTATCTTTCTTCAAAATGTTAACAAAGACAGTGTTACCGCCCTTCCATACTAATTGTGGAACGGTAATGAATAAACCCATTAAAGTTAAGAAAACTGCGTTCAATGGATCAAGCAATAAGTTTTCTTCTTTACGATAAATATCTGCATAGTTATAAGCAAATGATCCAGCAAAGTAAATTGCGATAATACCCATCGTGGCGTTGTAAATAACAGTATAAATATTGTTAAAACGTCCAAATGTATTGTTGTAAAAATCTACAAATCCTTTAGCAGTAATAACTTGAGTTAAAACTGTTAAGACCAAAAACATTGATCCAATGATAGAAAAGGCAATAATCGAATAACCAGCACCCATAATTGCACGTACAAAACGTGAACCTGAGAACTTGCCTAGTATCTTCATCATTTTATCTTTAAATGATGGTTGCGCAGTGTCAGACATAGTACATCCCCCTCAATTTGTCCTACTGTCTATTACTTTCAAATGTCTTAATTGCTCGTGCATATTTGTCGCGACCATTTTGAATGTTACTAATTCTTCTTAAGATCAAAATGGAACCTAGCATTCCAATTACTAAAATCGTAACAATTACATTTGCGACATCATTTGTAGTCATAAAAGGAAATAGAAGCTTTCCAAATGGTAAATAGCAACCTATAGCAAAGATTACATTTGCACCTAGCTGCAGTTGATAATAAAGTTTCGTAAATTTTAAATCAGTATTTCTCACATTCCATTTACTTACTTGCTCAACTGAAGCTACTAATAATAAAACAAACAATAATCCCGAAATTATCGAAGCACCAATATCTTTGTAGCAAATTGCAAAAACTAACCAAAATAGATTAGTGAATAAGAACGCCGCAGAAAAATAACGAATCATTAAATAGCGGCTAAAATTTATAGATCTTACACTCATGTCATGTTTCTTTTGTTCTAAACTCTGATCTTTTTTAGTCATTATTGTATCTGCCCTTTCAATATTGTTCCCGAACAGTTCAGACAACACCTGTATAATACCACTAATTGAAAACGGTTGCAACAATGAAGACTGTTTTCTTATGAAAAATAAAATTCTATACTTTTAAGCTTTACAAGTCAGATTTTAATTTGTAGAATGAACTTCGAAAACGCTTACTTTAGAAAGGACGTATTGAATATGACTGGATACACTATGCCTAAAGGCTTTTTATGGGGTGGCGCTGTTGCTGCCCACCAACTTGAAGGTGCATGGAATGAAGACGGGAAAGGAATGTCAGTTGCCGATGTAATGACTGTAGGATCCGCAACTAAACCACGTGAAATCACAGATGGCGTCATCCCTGGTAAGAACTACCCTAACCATGATGCTATTGATTTTTACCACCATTACAAGGGCGATATCAAATTAATGGCTGAAATGGGGTTTAAAGCTTTTCGTACTTCAATTGCTTGGACTAGAATTTTTCCTAAGGGCGACGAAAAAGAACCTAATGAAGCAGGTCTTAAATTCTATGATGACTTATTTGACGAATGCCACAAATACGGTATTGAACCTGTAATCACTCTTTCTCACTTTGAAATTCCTTATCACTTAGTTAAAGAATATGGCGGTTTCACTAATCGTAAATTAATTGACTACTTTGTTCGCTTTGCTCGCGTATGCTTCAAGCGTTACAAGAACAAGGTTAAGTACTGGATGACCTTTAACGAAATTGACAACCAATCTAGTTTTAACAATGACTTCTTGATGGCAACTAACTCCGGAATTTTATTCAAGAATGGAATGGGCGATAAAGAAAAAGAAGCAGCAATGTATCAAGCAGCTCACTATGAATTAGTTGCTTCTGCTTTAGCAGTTAAAGAAGGACACAAGATTAATCCAGACTTCCAAATTGGCTGTATGATTAATTACTCACCTGTTCGGCCTTTAACTCCATCTTCAGACGATGTCTTACTTGCTGATAAGTTTGAACAAAGACGTGACTTCTTCTCTGACGTTCACGTTAATGGTGAATATCCAAACGCAGTTGAAGACTACATTGAAAGAAATGGCTACCGTCCAGATATTACTGAAGAAGATAAGATTGCCTTAAAGGAAGGTACTGTTGATTACGTTGGCTTTTCATACTACCAATCAACTACTGTCTCAAGTAAGAAAGTTAAACCTGATGAGTTAACTGACTTACAAGAAGCAATTGTTGAAAATCCTACATTGCAACGTAGTGACTGGGGTTGGGAAATCGATCCAGAAGGTTTAAGAATTTCTCTTAACCACTTAACTGATCGCTACCACAAGCCACTCTTTATTGTTGAAAATGGTCTTGGTGCTTATGACAAACGCGAAGCTGATGGCTCAGTTCATGACCCATATAGAATCGATTACTTAAGAAAGCACATTGAACAAATGGAAAAGGCTGTCGTTTTAGATGGTGTTGACTTGATGGGTTATCTTCCTTGGGGATGCATTGACTTAGTATCAGCTGGAACTGGTCAAATGGACAAGCGTTATGGCTTTATTTACGTTGATAAAAATGACAAGGGTGAAGGAACACTTGAGCGTTCAAAGAAAGATTCCTTTGACTGGTACAAGAAAGTTATTGAATCTAACGGCAAAGACTTAGACTAATCATGAAAAATAGGATCTAGAATTACTCTAAATCCTATTTTTTTGTGCTAAAATTAGCACTTTGTCAATTAGAGTGCTAAATATTTTACATTCTATTCTGACCTACTACAATAGAAAGTGTAGAGAGCGTAATGGAAGGAAGTTTTATTATGGCAAACGAAATGATGAAGAATCGTAACAATGATAATATGATGGATCAATTAAGCGATTGGTTTAGTTTTCCAAAAGACTTTTTTGACGATAGTTCAATTAAGAACATTATGCAATCTGATGTAGCTGAAACAGACAAGGACTATATCGTTAAAGTCGACATGCCAGGAATGGATAAGAAAGACATTAAAGTTTCTTATAAAGATGGCATCTTGAATGTTTCAGGTAGCCGCGACTCATTTGACAACTTAGATGACAAGAATGGCAACCTTATTCACCGTGAAAGAAGCGTTGGTCACATTCAAAGAAGCTATCGTATTCCTGATGTTGATTCTAAAGAAATTTCTGCTAAGGACATCGACGGCGTTTTAACCATTACCTTGCCAAAATTAACTGAAGAAGACAAAGAAAACACAATCACAATTGAATAAATTTGATTGCTTACAAAAAAAGGCATCCCGCAAAGCGAGGTGCTTTTTAATTTACTGCAATAATTTTTACATCATAACTTCCAGCTGGTGCTTCAACAGTTACTGTTGCACCAGCTTTTTGCTTCATTAAGGCCTGTCCTAAAGGAGAATCAAAAGATATTTTTCCTTTAGCCAGGTCTGCTTCCATTCTACCAACAATCCGGTATTCTTCCGCATCATCATCACCTTCAAAAAGCAGTTTTACATTTGAACCTAAATCAATTGTGCCACTTTTATCTTTTTGAATAATTTCTGAATATCTTAATTGTTTATCTAGATAACGCAGTCGACTCTGCAAATGCCCTAATTCCATCTTAGCAGTCGTATATTCTGAATTTTCTGACAAGTCTCCCATACTACGAGCTTCTTGCAAAATTTTAATTCTACGTGGTCGATCTTTTTTTAAACGGGCTATCTCGTCTTTAATTTCTTGATAGCCTTCTGGCGTCATTTTTTGATAGTAAACCATTATTTAACCTTAACATCGTTTCCAGTAAGAATGTCTTGCTTGTAAAGTTCACCATTCTTGACTGAATAATGACCAACAATTGTTCCAGTTGACTTTTCAGCTAAAGAGTATTGACCATTGCCACCATCAATTAAGGTAAAGTTGTCTGGACCATAATTACTTGAATAACCATGCTCTTTAATTGTGTCAGAAACCATCTTGTTAAACATGGCATCTGAAGCATTATGAGATGATGATGCATTTTGACTATTACCATTAGTTTGGGTGTTAGATGCAGCTGAATTTGATGCATTGTTCGAATTAGTTGATCCAGTTGAATCAGAAGAATTGTTAGAGTCAGTTGATTTGTTCTTATTAGTCTTTTTGCTGGTAGTATTACTTGAATTTTCACTACTCTTATCGCTCTTCTTATCAGAATTAGTAGTTTCTGAATCATCAGTATCTACATCAGTCTTATCTTTCTTAGTAGTGTGTTTCTTAGCCTTATGACTCTTCTTGTGACTTGTCTTACTGCTTTTTGCTTCGTTATTAGTACTAGATTGATTGGCACTATTGCTGCAACCTACAGCAAGAAGCATTGTCATTAGGGTAATTCCTGATACAAAAATATTCTTTTTCATAGTTCTTACCTCCGATATTATTATCAATATTATACTTCATATTGTCCCTTGTCATACTTATGAAAGCTACTTTCATTCAACAAAATTAGTGTATTAAGTCGTCATTTGCTGTATAGTAAAGATAATGAAAAACATGATAAAAAAATTAAAGGAGTGTAAAATTACATGTCTCATGAATTAACCCTACAAGAAATTGATCAATTCCGTAATGACTTTGATAATTCACGCAATGAAGTTGTTTCTCGCGCAGCAATGCGTTCCGGTGTTTTAGAAGCTTCATTTAACCCAACAGTTACTAACCGCTTAAATGATGTTTTCTCTGTTGAAGTGGAAACTGATAATGTTACTAACCAAATGCAATCAGGACGTTGCTGGTTATTTGCTACTTTAAACACCTTACGTCATGACTTTGGTAAAAAGTATAAGGCTAAGAACTTCACTTTATCTCAAGCATATAACTTCTTCTGGGATAAAATCGAACGTGCAAATATCTTCTACGACGCAATCATTGATTCTGCTGATAAGCCATTAGATGATCGTACTGTTAAAGCATACATGAACTTTGCCGGTTCAGATGGTGGTCAATGGGCAATGGCTGCTTCACTAGTTAAGAAGTACGGTGTTGTCCCAACTAATGCAATGCCTGAAAGTTTTAATACCAATCACACTGCTGGCTTAGCTGATGCTTTAGCTCGTAAGGAAAGAAAAGATGCCTTAGTTTTACGTAAATTAGTTCAAGCAGGCAAAACTGAAGAAGTTGAAAAGAAGCGCAAAGAATTCTTAAGTGAAATCTACCGTATGACTGCGATTGCTGTTGGCGAGCCTCCTAAGACCTTTGACTTAGAGTATCGCGACGACGATAAAAAATTGCACTTAGATAAGAACTTAACTCCAGTTGAATTCTTCAACAAGTATTGGGATGTTAACTTCGATGACTACGTTTGCTTGACTAATGCACCTGACCACGAATATGGCAAGCTTTACTCACTTCCATTCGAAGATAACGTTAATGGCGGACTTCCAATTACTTTCTTGAATGTACCAATCGAATACTTAAAAGAAGCTGCAATCAAGCAACTTAAGGATGGCGAAAGCGTTTGGTTTGGTAATGATGTCTTAAAAGAAATGGACCGCAAGACTGGTTACTTAGATACTGAGTTATACAAGACCGACGAATTATTTGACGTTGATACTTACATGACTAAGGCTGAAAGATTAGCTACTGGCGAAGGTGAAGTTAGTCACGCAATGACCTTAGTTGGTGTCGACTTAGACAAAGGCGAAATCCGTAAGTGGAAAGTTGAAAACTCATGGAGTGAAAAGTCAGGCCGTAAGGGTTACTTCACAATGAGTGATAAATGGTTTGATGAGTTTGTTTATGAAGTAGTTGTTAGAAAAGAATTCTTAACTGACGATCAAAAGAAACTTGCAGAAAGCAAGCCTACTCCACTTCCAGCTTGGGATTCACTTGCTTAGTGAAAATAAAATATATTGATAAAAAGGGATTTGCGTCGCTATAGACACAGATCCCTTTTATAATTCTTCTTTTTCACTATCTTCAATAAACTTTTCCATAAGTTTGGGATTTTTAATCAAAATCTTTAGTAAACGATTATCACTAATCGATGGCACAGCTCCGGCTTCATAAAGAGCTATTGTTGCCACATTCCATCCCAAAACTTCAGCAAATTTTTCTTTACTAAAATTCCAATGATGTCGTAAATTTTTAAGATCAGTTGGTGAAATAATGCCAAACTTTCTCCGATACTTTTCCAAAGCTAATTTTGCTGCATGATCATCAAGTTCTAAGTCAGCAATTACCTTACCAGTATTCTCGTCAAAACGAGCAGGCGCAGTAATTGTAATTCGTTGTCCACGAATGTCATAACTATTAGTATAATCTGCAATATAAGACATGACTTCATCCCCTTAATTAAGTGAATAATAAAGCTAGCCAAAAGATTAGCTAGCTTTATTATCTTACACATTCCATTCATCCATAAATTCTTGAACGAATTCACGCATATATTCAGTTCTTCGATGTGCTTCTTTCTTAGCAGCAGGAGTATTCATCAATCCCTCTAAATCAAATAATTTTTCATAGAAGTGATTAATCGTTGTCTCAACATGGTTACGATATTGGTCATGACTTACTAACTTTTCAGGCTTAATCTCTGGATCATAGATCTTATTTCCATGCTTTCCGCCATAAGTAAATGCTCGTGCGATTCCGATTGCACCTAAACTTTCAATTCGATCTGCATCTTGCACATATTGTCCACTCAAGGGTAACTTGTAGTGATGTTCAATATTTGCAGAAAAAGACATGTGCTGAATCGTAAATAAAATATCTTGTGCTTCTAACTCAGTAAATCCAACTTTAGGTAGTAACTCTTTAATTTCTGCAACTACCTTACTTGGGTCATCGCAAATTTTCTCATCAATTGTATCGTGTAAGTAACTACCGGTCTGAATAATAGCAACAACTCGGCTATCTGCATGCGCATCGGGATAATCACTTAAATACATTTTTGTAGCTAAGTTTGCTACTCGTTGTCCATGATAGTAGTCATGTCCTGTTTTTTCACCTTTTAAATGATCTTGGGTAAACTGCTTAACTAATTCAATATCCATCTGTTTATCACCAAAATTAAGCCATTGAATCCCAGCAAGGAACTGGAGTAGCTTCTCCTTCAGCAATCTTTACTAATTTTTCAGGTAAGTATTGCTTCTTCACTACAACCTTAAAGAGGTATTCGTCAAACCACTTATCATCCATTACAAAGTAGCCTTTTTCACCAACTTTAGTTCCCCAAGAATTTTCAACCTTCCACTGACGAGGCTTACCATCAACTACATCCACACCAACCAAGGTCATTGCATGAGTAGAGCCACTAGCACCAGTTTCAAGACGCTCTTTCTTACTTAATTTAGTTTCAATATTAAAAACAGTATCTGTTTCATATAAATCAGCAGCTAAAATTCCCTTTTGACGGTCGCTTTGCTTGCCTACATCACAACCAAACCAGATCGTTTCACCATCTTTTAATTGCTTAATAGCTGCTTCCTTAAGATTTTCAATCTTCGTATTCAAAAATCTAATTGGACTACCGCCTTCAACATTATCTTCAAATGGAAAAGCATAAAGCTTGTCATATTCATGATCTGGTGCATTAAAGAGAACAACGTAGTCATCCAAATCATCTTCAAAATAATTGTGGAAAAAGTCTAGTGGGGTAAGATTTTGATCTAACTTGTAATTACCATCATCATCTTTAAATTCTAAATCAAACTTATGCACAGGTTGTCCAAAAGCGATCACAGCCATACGGTAAACTTCACTTAAAAATTCTTGGCGTTTTTGCTCAATTTCAGCTTCTTTTCCTTCTTGAGCAAGTTTACGTAAAACTAGTCCATCTTCACGTAACTTCATGTTCAAGGCTTGATTAAACGCTGCTGTATTGTTAGCAGTAAAACTTTCATCTTGTGCATAAGTTGGCACTAAGCCATATTTTCTAATCAAGGAGATAGCCATATGCCATTGTCCACCATCAGTATCTGGAGCTTGCAAATAAAAATGCACAGTTCGATCATCCACAGGTTTATCCGCAGTTTCTAAGATATGATTGAAGAAAATATTTGCTCTTTCGATTCGATCCCAGAAAAAGAGATAGCTTTGTGAAAAAGTAAAGTTCTTTGCATGATATTGCTTAGCGAACTTGTGACGTAAAACGTTCAATGCCGCAAACAACCAGCAACGACCTGATTGTTTTTGATCAGTCACATTATCAGTTGGAATTTCAATTGAGAAGGTGCGATTTAAATCACGAATTCCTTCACTGTTGAAGCTGGCTTTTTGCACGCCGTTATTCACAACAGCTAATTCAGCGATCTTATTTTGTTTGTTTTGTTGATAATCTTGTTGAAATTTTTCAATTTCTTCTAGTGTAAGTTCATGTGCCATGTCTATTCTTCTTTCATAAATTACAATATTTTATCTCCATTATAAAAAGGGACAGTCGTTTTGACCATCCCTTAATGCATCATCCATCAAAAAAGCTTCTGCTAGCCTAAGCTTATTTAATAACTAAGCCGTTTCCCAGATTTGAACTGGGGACCTCCTCCTTACCACGGCGGTGCTCTACCTCCTGAGCTAAAACGGCATACACAGTTTAATTATAACAAAAAAGACGAGGAGTGCCTCTAGCATCCCTCGTCTTCTCTTTTTAATTACTATTTAATTTTAACTAAAGTGTATTTTCTCTTGCCCTTACGGATAATTACGTACTTACCTTCAAAATCATTGTCAGGTTCAATAATAAAGTCAATATCGTTTTGACGTTCACCATTTACGTAAATAGCACCATTCTTAACATCTTCACGTGCTTGACGCTTAGATGGTTCAATCTTAGTTTCAACTAAGAATTCAACGATATTCTTAGCTTCATGAGTTGCTTCAGCACTTGGGGCATTCTTCAAAGCTTGTTCAATTTGAGGAACAGACAAGCTCTTAACGTTACCTGAGAATAGTGCTTCAGTGATCATTTGAGCTTCTTTTAAGCCTTCTTCACCATGAACAAACTTAGTTACTTCTTCTGCTAATCTCTTTTGAGCTGCACGCTTCCAAGGTTCTTTTTCAGTCTTTTCGGCTAAGTCTTCAATTTCTTCACGAGATAAGAAAGTAAAGTATTTAAGGTACTTAACAACGTCCCGATCATCTTGGTTAATCCAGAATTGGTAGAATTCGTAAGGACTGGTCTTTTCAGGATCAAGCCAAACAGCACCACCAGCAGACTTACCAAACTTAGTACCATCAGCCTTAAGCATCAATGGAATAGTTAAACCAAATGCTGGACGCTCTTGACCTTCAAGCTTGTGGATTAAATCAATACCAGCAGTAATGTTCCCCCATTGATCACTACCACCAATTTGGAGTTGAACGCCATTATCTTTGTTTAAGTGGTAGAAATCAATAGCTTGTAAAATTTGGTACGAAAATTCAGTAAATGAAATACCATTTTCCAAACGACTAGCAACAACGTCCTTATTAATCATGTTGTTAACTTGGAAGAACTTACCGTAGTCACGTAAGAAGTCAATCAAGTTAAGCTTACCAAGCCATTCAGCATTGTTTTTAATTTCAAAGTTTTCCGTACCGAATAACTTTTTCATTTGAGCAGTCAACTTTTCCTCATTATGCTTAACTTGTTCAGCAGTTTGAAGAACACGTTCGGTCTTTCTACCTGATGGGTCACCAATTGAACCAGTTCCTCCACCAATCAAAATTACTGGATGGTAGCCAGCCATTTGGAATCTTTTTAAAATCATAAATGGAATTAAGTGTCCAATATGAAGGGAATCACCAGTTGGATCAGTTCCGCAGTAAAGAGCTAAATCATCATGCTCTGCTAAGTACTTGCGTAAACCTTCCTCATCGGTTTCTTGGTTAATAGCACCGCGCCATTTTAAATCTTCTAAAATGTCAAATTTTGCCATAATAATTTCTCCTAACAAAAAACGTCCCTAGACTTCTCTCGAAATCTAGGGACGACTAAATTACTTCATTAGCCGTGGTACCACCCACGTTTGCGCTTAATGCGCCTTAAAACAGTTGATAAGGGAACAACCCCATTATTGTAATTCGCAAACTCAACCTGTCTAGCTCACACCAACCGCTAGTTCTCTGAACACTGAATTAAGCTGCTACTTTTTATTTACCTATGATAATAAGGGAGAATAGTTATTTAGTCAACTGCTTATTTATAAAAGCTTTTAACGTCCAAAGTGTATCCCTTACCCGCTGACATATCATATTGAATCAATTGATAGTCCTTCAATAATTCTTTTTGTTTCTTAGTTAACTTCTTTTCAGAAACTTTCTTTCCGTTTTGATCAACTAGTTCAAAACCATCACTGCTACTATAGTTAATTGTCATTGCAGGAAGATCCTTGTAGATCCGAGTAAGTAATGCTTGGTAAGCTGTAACTTTAGAATTCGTTTGCTCTAAAGCCATCGGAATAAAGGAACTCGTTGCAATATACTTATCTGGAACAATTTTATTCTTAGCACCATGCTCACGAGCGTACTTATTTGAATAAATAAAGTAAGTAGTAGAATGCATTTTAATTGGATACTTAGATAATAACGATTGATCAATAATTGATGGATAATGATCGCCATAAAAGACAAGCGTGATTGGCTTATTAATTTCATCGATTTCTTTAATAAACTTCTTCACTGCCTTATCAGTATATTCAACACCCTTTGTATATGCCGCAAAGCTAGTCTTAACATTATCATCTGCAAGAGAAGAGCCACTGACATTATCCTTATATTCATTTGGTGAATAATAATCACCATATGGCATATGGTTTTGCATTGAGATCAAGTTAATAAATTGACCATTTTTTCTACTCTTAATTTGTCTCAAGCCATTCTGGTAAGCCGTCTCATCAGAAAGATATGGACTCGTTCCAAGCGACTTTTTATCATAGATCTTATATATTTAGAGCCTAAATAAGCAAACTTATTAAATTTAAACCGGCGATAATTATCAATTCGGCCATAATAAGTACCATTAAACGGATGAATTGCACTACTATAAGGGAAATTCATCCCAATTGTTGGATAAAAATTATAACGTGAAGTTACCTGAGTATATGGAGTAAGAGCACTCGAGAAGTTTCCCATATTAAATCCAGTCAAGGACTCATATTCCATATTTCCAGTTCCACCACCATATCCAGCACTAAGCATCTTGCCAGAAGTCGTTTGCGACATTAAGCTACGGATATACTTCATCGGATCTCTAACATTATCAGAAATTTTGACTCCTGGGAATTCTTTTGGATCTACAAAGCTTTCACTAAGATTAAAGACAATTGTTTGATCGGATAACTTGTTCTTTCTAGTCTTATTAATAGCAATAGCTTCTTTTTCATACTTTTTAGTAATTTGCTTGATGGCATGTTCAGAATAACCATCAACTTTTTCCATAATTGGCACTTTGATGAAATCTAAGAAAGTTAAGACAGCACCGTTATTAGCTGTACTATCCGGTGGATTTCTAAAGTCAGGATTATTATCAAAACCCTTTGAAATATAGTAAATCGCTGAATTTTCATCATTAAACCACACCGGTGTAATCAAAATTAAGAGACTACCAATTAAAACAAGCCAACTCTTTTTCTTTCTTCTTAAGTTATGTGGGTGCTTTAGCTCTAGATAAACAATAATTGCAATTAAAAGTGCAATACCAACAAGAATGTAAATTAGAGTCTGCACACCAATCATTGGAATTAACGTTTTCCAATTGACTATCTCACTAATTTCATTTGGATAGACAGGCTCTTCTCTTAAATCCATCTTAATTCCATCTGCAATTGCAATTCCTAAAGCCAAAACAGTTGGAATACTTGCGGATACCCAGAACCTAGTAGTGATTACATAGAAGATCTCATAAATTGCAAATAAGAAAATCAACGATAAAACTAAGGTGCCAAATTTGCTAGTAAAAATAAAGACTAGAGCAACCCAAAAGTCACTTGCAGATTGAATGTCTCGAACAGTATAAAAGCCAATGACACTTAAGAACATCAGGAATGCAAATAAGATAATTGATTTAGAGTGTCGCTTTAAAAAGTCTACTCCCGCTTCTAAAAGTTTAATAAGACCATCCAGATTATTTTCATCAAATTTATTCAAAAATTTCTGAGCGCGCTTATTTGAAAGGAAAAATTTAACAAAAACAAAATTAATAATGAAACTTGCAACTAATAAAGAAAGAATCAATAAAACAGTAACTTTCTTACTTACAGGTGCAAGCAAAAGTTGCAATTTTTCCTTCCACAAACTCATCCCATAAGAAGTAGTGCCAAAGATAATGGCTGGAATTAGAATTGAAAATACTCTGTGAGATACTCCAAGCATTAAACTTCTAAATAATAATGCTCCAGCAACGACAAATAAAATCATCAATGGTGATGATGGCGCCATTAAAAGACTAGTATTCCAAGACATATTCATCTGAGAAAAGATGAATCCTTGCGGCGTCTGAATCGGCATTAATTTAATCGTAAGATAATAAACTGCTGGTAGCAAAATAATCGTTGCTACTACTAAGCCAAGAACTACTTTCTTAGATGCCTTAATCTTTGAAATAAGCATTCCCCAGGCAAAAGGTACAGCTAAGTAAAGGCCAAAAATACTATAACTAGTTAAAAGCGAATTTCCTGCACTTAAGGCAAAAATCAAAACTGTAATGGCTGTCAGCAGCAACACATTTTGCTTAGTATTTAATTTCTCTTGTAATCTAAAAATAAATGGTTGAAAGAATAAAGAAATTATAATTCCGCTAAATAAAGCTGATGTACTAGTTAAAACTGGGAAAAAGATTCCCCATAAATTCCAAGCTGAGAAAAACTGCGGCAACGAAATGACAAATACTAAATAGAAAATAATAAGAGTAACGACGCCTTCAAGCCAGTTCTTAACTGCCTCTTTAAAGCTATACTCCTTATTGCCGTAACTCATCCCATACCAGACAACCACTATCAATTGAATTAAGCTAATTACCATGCCAATTCGCGTTTTAGTAGAAACTGACGTTGGATTATAATTCCAAAAGCCTAAGGTTTGAATTAATATTCCCAGCAACAAACACAAAAGTAAGATCCACTGGATTGTTTTTCTTAAAGCTGATTTCATTTGTATATCCCTAACTTTTTCTTAATTGTTACCAAAACATCTACTCGCTTACCGTGTCCAGTAAAGAAGTCGACAATATCTTTTCTAAATTGAAAAATCATGATTAAAGTAGCAATTAAAAAGATTAATCCTTGTTCCCAGCCAAAGTTAAGCCAAGTAAAAATACTGAACCCCAACATATATACAAGTGGCGGAATAGTAAGATTTTTCATAATAATCACTAAAAACAAGCCAATTAATAAAGCAATCAAACCAGCTCGCCAGTCAAAAAAGACAATCCACAATGCAGTAACTGCCACTCCTTTACCACCCTTGAAGTGATTCCAGAACGGAAATGAATGCCCTAAGACGACTCCAATACCAGCAAAAGATAAATCTAAGCGATTACCATGATAAAGAAAGTAGACAATTAATAACGCTGCCAAAGTTTTAGCTAAGTCTCCAATACAAGTGAGAATACCCCATTTTTTACCAAAAACTGCACCAATATTAGCTGTACCAGGATTACCTGAGCCATATTTAGTCGGATCTTTATGTAAAAATATTTTTGCGACAATCATAGCAAAAAGGATATTTCCGAGGAAATATCCTATTACTAGTGAAATTAATTCATTCATTAATAAGCACGATCTCCGTTCCATAATTCATCCGTATAAGGATCATATATGTAGTATACCTGATTAGAATCACCACTGGTCCAATCAAATTGAGAATTCATTGAATTTTGATAAGTTTCATTATTATCAATATTCATTGAATCTAAACCAAGATCATTTCTCACAATATTAGATGTTCGTTGCAATTCTCTATCAGACATTACTTGATATGAAGCATCTCCAATCATTGCTCCTACTCCATGCAAATAGTCGCTGGACATGTTTTGAGTACATTTACGGTAGTTTTTACTAATTTTGACCATTGAATCAAAAGTTAAGTTAGTTCTCAAACTAGTTGAAACAGAGCCTAAGATTGAATCTAAATTCTTTAGCGTACTAAATGACATTGCATGTTCTAAAACGGACATAATTACTTCACGCTGCCGTAATTGTCTACCATAGTCTCCGCGAGGATCGTCATAGCGCATTCGAGAGTAAGCTAAGGCTTGACTACCATTTAAGTGTACCTTTTTACCTTTGGTAAAGGTGTAGCCATCGTAAGTAAAGGTAAGAGGCGGCGTCACTGTAACGCCACCAACGCCGTCTACAATCTTTCTCATTCCGCCCATATTCATTGAAGTATAGTATTTTATTGGCACATTAAGGACCTTACTTGTAGTCTTCATTGCCATTTTGGCACCGTCAATATTATAAGCGGCATTAATCTTATGAACGCTAAAGTTTTCGGTGCCAATCATTCTTGCCATGGTGTCACGCGGAATCGACATTAGAGAAAGTTTCTTTTTAGCCGGATTAACGGTTACCAAAATCATTGTATCTGAGTTCCCGCGAACTTCTTTTCTACCAAAAGCTCCCGTATCTGTCCCTAATAATAAAATATTGAATGGTTCTTTACCAGAAAAGCTATCTTGTTTTACAGCAGTCTTTGGGTCATATGTTTTATCAAAGGCATTTTTAGCTTTTAAATAAACAGATCCTGCATAGGCTCCAAGTCCTAAAACCAGCACTAAAATAACCGCAATAATAATACGGATTGGCTTTTTCTTACTATGTTTTTCTTTGTTCAGCTCAACTCTTGAGAGAACAGGTTCTTTGGGCTTATTATCCATAATATTCTTTCTCAAACTTTCTTAAAACAAGGATATTATAGCAAAATTACACTCTGAAAACTTTATTATGCCAAATCTTAAACAATTAGTAAAAAAAGAGGAAAACTTCACACAGCTTCCCTCTTTTCATATTTATTCTAAAGTAATTGTAGTTGAAAAATGTGAATTTTCATCTGGTGCTAGGAAGTTATTGCCTTCTTTTTCCATCCAGTCGGTCAATTCACTGCTCTTAATATCTGGCAAGCCAGCAAAAGGTTCCATACATAAAAACTTAGCTTCTGGATCAGTCATGGTCCATAGTGCTACATATGGGAAATCTTCCAACGTTAAAGAAATTTTATGTTCTGATTTGGCACTACTTAACTCAATCCCGGTTAAACCTGGATTATTAATAATGATCAAACCATCATCAAATTCTGAATACGATAGCGGCAAAGTTCCCTTTTGTGCATTAGGTACTGGAATGACCTTACCATTTCTAAATGGAATTGGATCAATTTGAAATTGAGTTAATTCTGTCACTTCTGGGCTCAAAGTTAACTCATGATCTGAAAATTTCAATTCATCTCCAGCTATTGGCACATTAAAGCCTGGGTGAAAACCAAGTCCAAATGGCATCGTTTCTTCTGAATTATTTTTAACCAAAAATTCTACCTTTAATTGATTAGCTTCTAGCGTATAGGTAACCATCAGACTAAAATGAAATGGATAAACAGCTAGAGTTTCTTCATTTTCAGTTAAAGTCAGACTTACTCGATCGTCTCCCTTATCAACAACTGTCCAAGGATAGTCACGAGCGAAGCCATGTTGCTTCATTTCATATGTTTTCCCATTTAAAATATATTTATTGTCATTTGATCTTCCGATTGCCGGAAAAAGAATTGGAGCATGTCTTTCCCACTCGCTCCCATTCCAAATGTAGTCGGCATTAGTAGTCTTATCGACTACGTGCGTAAGCTGAGCACCGACCTCATTAATTTCAACCTTTAACTGGTTGTTTTCAATTGTTAGCATCCATTGTCCTCCTAAACAATTTCGACCGATCCTATTCTGAAAATATCACGCCACACTCAATATGTCAACTGTAAGCGATAACATATAGTTTATTATTGGATTCTTTATTTCTTAATTTGTTATTTAATTTTTACGTACAATATACCTTTTAAACCTCTATTGTATTTAACTTGACTTTTAATTTGGTTCTAATACAATTAAAAGTGTTCTAATACTAAAAATATTTAAGAATTAGGACAAGTTGATACAAAGAAGGCATCCCTCTGGGATGCCTTTTTTCATTTCTAGAATAATGTAGTTAACATTGCACCGCCAATAATTAAAACTAGGCCTGCAATGGTAAAAATCAAACCGTTGCGAGTTTTCTTTTCATGTAAGAAAATCAAGCCACCTAAAGTAGAAATAACTACGCAAAGTTGAGAAATAACGAAGGCCATGTTAACTCCGTTATCTTGAACGGAAAGAATGTAAGCTAAAGCAGCAATTGCATATAGAATGCCTGCTCCACCACTTTGAACAGTAGATTTTTCTTTCCAAACATGTAAATTTTTAGTAACAAGCGTATAGATAAACACAGCTACAAGCATACCAAAGGTTTGACCAAAGAAGATTGAAATACTGCTTCCATGTAAAGCCTTTGGAATTGAGCTTGAAGTAATGTAGCCAAGTGAAGTTAAAACAAGCAAAATAATTGTACTTATCTGATTAGACTTATTACCTTCGCTTGTTCCGCGATCAGTTAATGAAGTTAAAACAACTCCAATAATTAATACTAGAATACCAATAAAGCCATAAAGCTTAGCTTGCGGACTAGCCCATTCACCAAAAGCAAGCACACCTACAAGAGGTACACCAATCAACTGCAAACCAGTTGAAATCGGCATTGTTTCAGAAACACCAATTTTTTCATAAGAAATGTATTGACCAACTTGACCAATTACCCAGCAAGCACCACCTAATGCAGAAAGCAAAAATAGTGACCAGCTCATTGCTGGATGCATAATTGCCATTACAATTGCACCAAAAATAAATGAAGCTGCAACTGTACCAACGATTTGATTATAAACTGTACTATTCTTTACACTAGCAATAACAAGGGGCATCAGTCCCCAGCCAATTGCTGGTAAAAACAAATAAACATATTTCATAATTTTGTATCTCTCCCTAAACTTTTAAACAATTTATTCTATCAGGGATTAATACTGTCTGGCAAGAGTCAATTATGAAATCCTTTTCTTTTTCATTAAGATCCGATTGCTACGCCAGACTAAAATTAGCATAATTATTTCACCGATTATTGGCAAAAAGATAATATTTAACGAGGTTGCACTTGCAAAGATCATGTGCAGGACAACTGCCGCTAAAATCATGATCCAAGAAGTCCATCTTCTAAACCAAGGCTGCCAAATACTTCCTGCTAAAACTAGATAGTATACACAAAGTAGAAATCCTAAAATAAGTAGCCAAGTTTGTCCTTGTACAGTAAAAATTTCAGCACCCATTAGTGCCGCAAAACCGCTGATATAGGCCAAATAGGCTAAAACCAGCATCATCACTAACCTAATAATTAACAATTCACTATTCTTTTGTTTCATGACAAGATTATTTTTAAAAATTACCATCCCAATCCAGGTTAATAAAAGCAAAGCAATAACTAGACCAATAACGAAATTCATTGCCATTTGATTAGTCATTAAAAAGACAATAATTAAAATCAATCCTAATTCATAATAGAAATTCAAAGCAAAAATACTGCTTTTTAATTCCATTGGTAGCCAGAGTAAGACCACTGCAATAATAAAGAAAATTGCACATCTACCCTTAAGTCCCTGATCAACTGCTGCGTAGTTAGGCACATAAACCAAAATTGCAGCCAAAACTCCAAGAATAGATAAAGCAATTTTTATCCACGTATTTTGACTAAAGTTTTTCATTCTAAAATTCTCCCTCGTTAAGATTATCTCACTTTTCAAATTTATAATCTCACAAAAAAAGTTTCGGAATTTAGGTGATAATTCCGAAACTTTTTGCCATATTTATTTTTTCTCTTTAATAATATAAATTGGTCGATTCTTAACTTGGATATATACCCTGCCGATATATTTACCTAAAATACCAATGCATAGTAGTTGCAAACCACCCAGCAGCAAAATAATGCATACCATCGAAGCCCAACCAAAGATGCTTGAACCAGGGTAGAGTGCTCTGCGAATAATCACAATGATCAAGCCAATAATTGATAAAACAAATGATCCAGTACCAATCCAAACAGCTAAGTTAAGTGGTGCTTGTGAAAAGTCCGCAATTCCGTCCATTGCATATTTGAACAATTTCCAAGTGTTCCAATCACTTTCGCCAGCTACACGTTCAACATTGTGATAGTCCAAATACTTAGTCTTAAATCCAACCCAAGAGAAGATTCCCTTTGAAAAACGATTGTATTCAGGCATATCTAAAACCGCATTTACCATTTGACGAGTCATCATTCGGTAGTCACGAGCACCTGGTACAATTTCAGTATCAGAGATCTTATTAACAACCTTATAGAACATATCACTTAAGAAAGACTTAAACTTAGCTTCCCCTGTACGGTCAACACGACGAGTTCCAATACAGTCATATTCTCCAGTCTTAATCAAATCATACATTTGTGGTAAAAACTTAGGTGGATCTTGTAAGTCAACGTCCATTACGACTACATAATCTCCAGTTGCAGCTTGAAGTCCAGCATAAAGCGCAGACTCCTTACCAAAGTTTCTTGAAAATGAAACAAAGTGAACATGTTCTGGATCTTTTTTACGTAATTCTTTAATTTCCTTAAGAGTATTATCTTTTGAACCATCATTAATGAACCAATATTCTGGCTCTAAATCTGGAATTGTATCCATTACTTTATTCACAGCTGGATAAAAAAGTGGTACAGATTCCTCTTCGTTATAACACGGAACAATAATTGACAATTTTTTCATATTTTAACAGGCTTTCTGATTACTTTCTAACGTCTACTTTTGACTTAGTAGTTTTAATTTTTCTAAATGTAAGTAACTTATTAATTACGAATTGAATTAAGGTAGCGATAAATGTAGAAACGGCCTTAACAATTAGTTGATTATAGCCTAACTGAGTTACGAAGATAAATAAACATAATGTAGTAAATAAAGTCGTAATTTGTCCAACTAAATAGTAAGAAACGAATCTTATTAACAACTTATCGTGAACCTTAAAGTTAAGAAAACTATTCCAGAAAAAGTTATTGATTAACCCACAAGATGATGAAATAAAATTAGCTACTTCGACTTGCATCTTAAAATGGGTAAGGAGTGCGAAAATTCCAAAATCAACACCTAATCCTAACACACCAATTAATACATAAATAATCAGCTGTCGCAAGTCTTCATTATGAAGTATTCTTTTAAAAATACCCACGGCTTCTTTTCCCTTCTTTAATCAATCATTACTTATTTTAAACTAATTCTTTTTAAAATACTTTCTTTTTGACAAATTATTAATAATTTAATACAATAGGCTTACTTTAAGTTAGCCCAAATTATTATAGTTAATCTTTATCACATTCAAATTCTATATTCGAAAGGAAAGATATATGGCAAAAAAATCAAAAATTGTTAAAGCTGCTAAGCAGCGCGAATTAATTAAAAAATACTACGAATTAAAAGAAGCTGGTGACGTAGAAGCATTAGCGAAACTGCCACTTGATGCTCATCCAACTCACTACCACAACCGTGATTTACACGATGGTAGACCACATGGTTATATGCGTAAGTTTGGTATGTCACGTTTACGCTTCAAAGAACTAGCACATAAGGGACAACTTCCTGGTGTACGTAAGGCTAGTTGGTAAAAATTATAAGACTAGCTCTTAGTTAAATCAAAACTTAAATATAAAAATATAATAGTCACACTTAAAAAGCCTCCCGTTTGGGAGGCTTTTTGCTTATTTTTTAATTCTGATAACTTAACTTTTTTCTCAAAGCTTCTGTTAGTACTTTAGAAAAATTCAAATGATGTTTTTCAGCTTCTGTTGCTAGATTCAAAGGAACTGTTACATTTTTGCGAATTGTTTTTTCAAAATTAGAAGCTGCTTTTGACAAATCAGCTGATACCAAAGCAACAAAAGCTCCTTCATCATTAACCTTAATTTTTGAAGGATCAGTCATTTTTGGAAATTCTTTTTCATCAAATAAAACTGTTGCTAATGCATCAGAAGCCATATCAAAAGCATCTGCCAATCCATGTCCTTCTGTTATAGCACCTTTAACGTCGGGAAAACTGATAAAGTAAACATCTTTTGCAATTGGCTTAAAAATTGCTGGATAAGTTACGATTCTTTTTTTCATATCAATCTTTTCTCCAATCATTATCTATTTAAATTATCAGGCACCTCAAGACCTAATTCCTTATAAAGTGCCTTAACTGTAAAAAATGATATTTCCCTATGGCGAGCTAAAGGTGCTTTCATCCCATTTGAGGGATTTACCACTCGGGCGTGTCTATTATTTCTCTTACCTTCATCAATTATCATTCCCTTACTAAGTAGATCCTTGATGATGTCTCTTCGCTTAACCAATTTTTCTCTCCTTGCTAATAATTATACACACATGCGCATAAATTATAAATTTTTGCTACATATTTAATTACGCAAAAGAGTAAAAAATTTTTTATAACAAAAAAACTCCGACTTTCGTCGGAGTTCTTTAATACTCAATAACTAAAAATTAGTCGTCAAGCTTTTCCTTGTTAACAACATCTAACTTGTCGTCAAATGTGTAAACAACTGGTTCACCAGTCTTCATTTCTAAGTTCATGATATCATCATCTGAGATGTTTTCAATGTACTTAGTTAAAGCACGAAGTGAGTTACCATGTGCAGCAATAATAACGTTCTTGCCGTCAAGTAAATCTGGAGCAATGTGATCTTCCCAGAATGGCATTACACGGTCAAGACATACGTGTAAGTTTTCTGCCTTAGGAACGATGTGTGGATCCAAGTTTGCGTAACGGCGGTCATGTGCTTGACTAAATTCGTTGTCATCATCAATAGCTGGTGGCAAAACATCGTATGAACGACGCCAAATGTGAACTTGTTCATCACCATATTTTTCAGCAGTAGCTTTCTTGTTTAAACCTTGAAGAGCACCGTAATGACGTTCATTTAATCTCCAAGTCTTAGTTTCTGGAATCCAAAGTTGGTCACTTTCTTCAAGTGCGTAGTGCAAAGTCTTGATAGCACGAGTTAATAATGAAGTGTAAGCTTGATCAAATTCAAGACCGTGTTCCTTAATTAAACGACCAGCCTTCTTAGCTTCTTCAACACCTTTTTCTGAAAGGTTTACATCAACCCAACCAGTAAATTGGTTAGAAAGGTTCCATTCACTTTGACCGTGACGAATTAAAACTAATTTCGACATGAACTGTATCTCCTTTAAAATTCAATGTTTCATTAACTATTTTACACGCTTATGAGAAATTTTCATAGGAATTACGAAAAAAAGCTTTATTAATCCACAATTTTTTAATGTTAAAATAACAATAGATATATTAATTTGGATAGATTGGAAGAATTACCTATGGATAATATCAATTTAGACGGAGGTCATCTCTCACTTGAACAGCTAAATGCAATCTTTAGAACTATTCCACAAGAAATGGACGTTTTAGATGAAAATGACCGCATTGTCTGGTCATCAATGAATAAAAATCGCCTCTTCAAGCGAACAAAAAAAGATATTGGTAAAACTGTTTTTGAGGTGCATCCCGGCCATAGCCAAAGACACGTTAAAGAAGTTTTAAACCAAATGCACGCAGGTAATCGTAAAAATATTTCAATTATGATCACTAAAGATGAACAGCCGATAAATATTTCTTTCTATAGTCTCCACAACGAAGATGGAAAATATATTGGTTGCATCGAAGTAACACAAGCAGTTAAAAATTTGCAAGTCAAGGGTAGTAAGTTACGAAATATTTTAAATGTCCTTAAAAAGCACTAAAGTTAAGCTCTTATAATACTTTTTTCAACAGAAAATAGAGTAAAATAGTATACGATAGATACATTTATTGGGGGAATATTTTTATGAAGAAAAAATTCGGCTTGCTACTTTTATTGGGAGCAATTTTAGTTTCTATAACTACAGCTTGTTCAAAGAATACCAGTAAATCAAAAACTAATCCTGAGCCTTCTGCAAGTTCACTAATTAATGCCAAATTTAATTCTAGCTTAGCCAGCGGTCATTTCACTCAAACAATTAATTCTGATGAAATGAGTCAAAAATCAAAATCGGAAGGTCTTTTTAAAGATAAAGGCGATGTAACGAATCTTACTTACACCTTGACTCAAAAGAAAAAATCACAAACGGAACAAATGTGGTTAACTAAAAAAGACATGTACCTTCTTTTAGAGCAAAATAAAGGGCACTGGATTAAAAATTCGGTTAATGCCGATACTTTTGATCCAGATCAAGTAAAAGAAAGATTTGATCCTGCAACTTTTAAGAAAATCAATAAAGCACTTGTTAAAAAGGCTACTGTTCAAAAGAAAAACGGCAACTATGAAATCAGCTTTAATGGTACTGATTCTAGCCTATGGAATGCAGTTAATTCACTTGTCATTGACGCTATGAACACTCCAGGTTCACAAAACATGCAAGTAGCTCGTCTAGTTAAATCAGCTCAAGTACAGAACTTAAAAGTTACTTATTTAGTTGATCCTGCAACAAAAAAGATTGAGTCGATGACTTTCAAGGCTCAATACACTGCTGGTGGAAAATACAACTTCACTTGGAACTTAACTTATGATCAACTTGGCCAACATACCGACTTAGCAGTTCCTGCTGATATTCAGAAGAATGCGATTGACGCTGAAGAGATCAAGAAAGCTCAAGCTGAGCAAAACAATCAATAATCATTTTAGAAAGAAAAACTAATGCAGAAAAATAAAGCAAAAAATAAAAAGATTATTTTTCCTAACAATCAAGGCGGCAAAATTGCCGCTTTAATTTTAGCCATTATTATTTTAGTAGTAATTATTTGGGGTGCCATCTTAGCCTTTGGCAAGCCTAGTCCTAAAGCTGCCTTAACCAAAGCAGCAGATACTGCTATCAAAACAGCTCGTGTTGATGTTAAAACTACCAATTCAAAAGGCAAAATGTACTCAAATTACGTCGTTGGTCCTAATAATACAATTCATATCACAATGAAAAGCATTCCAAAATCAGATACAAATTCCGAGCTCTGGACTAACGATCACTATGTCTACCATCGTGATAATAATGAAACGTGGAATTATATTAAGCAAAATGCAATCTTTAATGAAGTTTACTCTGGCTACAAAAAACTCTATACAGCTCATAACTTCAAGCAATTCTCTGATGATGCTTTTAAGCAGTTAAAACTCAAATCTAATGGCTTCAATGGCTATGTAATTTTTTACCATGGCGATGATCAAGATGTCATTAAAAGCATGCAAAAAGCCACTTCAGTAGCTTCCACAAGTGACCCGCAGTCAAGTAATGTAAAAAGAATTGAACTTCGAGTTAAGGTTAACCGCCAAAAAGAACTAACCGATCTATACTACAAAGTTACGTACTATAGTAAAAAAGAAGGCACCTTATCACTTCATTTATATGATGTTAACCAAGTTAAGAAACTAAAGATTCCAACCTCGGTTACTAAAAATGCAAAAAAACTAAATATTAAATCAAATTAAAGGAGAAACTTATGAAATTAGGTATTATTGGTTCTGGAAAAATTGTCCATGATTTTCTAACAATTGCTGATCAAATTCCCGATCTCGAACTTACAGCTCTTGCAACTACTAAGAGAAGTCATAAAATTGGCCTAGATTTACAAAAAGAGTATCAGATTAATAAATTGTACGATAATAATGCTGACTTATTTAATGATCCTGATGTTGATACTGTTTATGTAGCGGTACCAAACAGTTTGCACTTTTCTATTTCAAAAGAAGCCCTTGAAGCAGGTAAAAATGTTATTTGCGAAAAGCCTTTTGTTGCAACTGTTGATGAAGCAAGAGAATTAAAAGCAGTCGCTGATCAAAAGAAGTTGATCATTATTGAAGCCATAACTAACATTTATTTAGAAAACTTTAAATTTATCGAAGAAAATCTAGATAAAATTGCTCCAATTCACGTAGTTAACCTTAATTACACTCAATATTCTAGCCGTTATGATGCCTTTCTAGCTGGAGATATTCAACCAGCCTTTGATCCTAAAAAAGACGGTGGCGCTTTGATGGATCTAGGAATTTACAATTTGCATATTATTATCAAGTTATTTGGTAAGCCAGAATCTATCAATTATTTCCCTACAATGCAGAAAAATATCGACACCTCAGGCATCCTGCACCTCAGTTATTCTGACAAACAAGCTAGTTCAATCGCCGCTAAAGACAGTTTTTCACCTAATGTCAGCACTATTGAAGGTGAAAAAGGTGCACTTATTATTTATGGTCATCCTAATGAAATACCTAAAGTCGGAATGCAATTAAAAGGACAAGAAGTTAAAGTTATCAACAACAATAAGTATTCTCACCGAATGGTGGCTGAGTTTATTGAATTTACTAAAATTATTGATCAGCATAAGTTCAAAGAAGCTGATCACGCCTTTGTCCATAGTTTAAATACCTTATCTGTTTTACAAGAAGCTAAAAGTCAACGTTAACCAAAAGGACAGGAATTAAAATCCTGCCCTTTTATTTTATTAATTTTTTCTTCCTAGTTCTTCTCGTACTCTTTCTGCATCTTCACCTTTAGCTGTAAAGATTAAATGATCACCAGTTTCAATAATTGTATTACCATGCGGTACTAACCAAGTACCATTTCTCCAAATTCGACTTACCGTCATTTGTTCAATAAAGTCAAGATTCATCAACTTTTGACCAGCATATTTATGATTTCTAACCGTAACTTCAAAAAGACCGTTCTTAGTATCAGTTAGAATTCTTAGAATAGATGGCGATTCAATCAAAGCACGTAAAACTGAAGTTTGAACATTAAAGAGATTATAGATTTCAATCTTTTCATTGGTTAAGTTCTTAATCGTTTCTGGCTTTGGTCGCTCTTGACTTGCAATTACTCTTTGAACGCCATGTTCTTTAGCCATTCGAGCAATTTTACGGTTCAATTCATCTTCAATAAATCCAGCGACCAAAATATCACAGTTAAAGACGCCGGCTTTTTCTAAACAAGTTTCTTCAAGACTTGAAATCAACTTTAAATTAGCGACCTTACTCTTATAAGTATCATAATTTTCTTGCTTATGAGTTACTAAAAGAACGTCGTACCAGTTATCATGTAATTCCTGCGCAACCGGTACAGTCATCACATTTGTTCCCATAATAACAACTCTTTGCTTAATCTTATCTTCTTTAGTCAGCTTAAAGATTGAGTTAAACAAAATTGGTCCTAAAATACATACCACAACGGCTGCTAAAATAAAGGCATCTGATTGAGTTTCTGTAATTGCATTTAACTTACGAGCAACTTCTAACGTTGGAAGCACGATCGTAATTGTAGTCATAATTAAAAATGTTCCTGCAATACTATTACGCTTATTAAAGCTACGAACATAAACTAAAAAGATTGGCAGCTTTGATAAAAGCAGGAATAAAACCAAAACTGGAATTAACATTAAGGCATTCGGATTAGTGATTAAAGTCTTAAGATCTAGCTTAACACCAGTTGTAATAAAGAAAATTGGAATAAAAAAGCCATAACCAATAGAAGTTAATTTATCCATCGTTGCTTCGCTTGGTTCAAGTAATTTCATAACCATTCCGGCTAAGAAGGCTCCAAGAATATTTTCAGCACCTACTCGTTCGGCAACTGTCACTAAAGTGAAAATTAAGAAGAAGGCTAGTCTAATATCCAATTGCGTAGTAGATTTAGATATTCGGTTAAACCATTGATATGGCTGTTTAAATCTTTTTAGTAAAAGAATTGCCACTAGGAATAATAAAATGATTAACCATAATTTTCCTGCATTACCACCATTAATCGAAGCATAGATAGTTAAAAGCAGTAATGGTATTACTTCTCCTAAAACTGCCGTTAGCAAAATTGTTTGTCCAATTGGACGAGATAAGATTTCTTTTTCTTTTAAGGTTGCAATAACCACTCCTAAAGCTACAGTCATAAAGATGATCATTGCTAGCATTACATCGCTAAAGAGTCCGATTAATTTTAATGCCTCAGCTAAAATAAGTGCCATAGCTGTAATCATTGCGAAAGAAAAAACTGCTATCCGAGCTGGATTAATGCTACTTTGCTTAGTATCAGGTAAATCTTTTTTCTTGAATAAGTCAAAATTGATTTCCATTCCAGATAGAAACATCAGTAATATCACGCCTAAATTCGATAGAAGTGATACGCTACTGGTAATTTTAATTGTATTTAATAAGCTCTTACCTAAAATTATTCCAGTTACAATTTCAGCAACGGCAGTTGGAATAGCATTGATCTTGAACCGTGCCATAATAATTGGAATAACTAGAGCAGCTAGACTAACAATAAATAGAGATAAGTCCACTTTTCTTCTCCCTTATTATAAAATTACTGTCATTATACTAAAAAAAGCATCAAAAAATAAGTCGGCCCTAAAAAGCCAACTTATTTTCTTTATTCTGCTTCTTCAAAGGTAATACGTCTTGCAATTACCTGCTTTTGAAGTGCTGGTGTAGTTCTAAAATCAGTAAGCCAGTCGCTTCGAGCTGTATCGCTTCCTGCTGCGATTGCATCTGACAAATTTTTAACTGGCATATAGCCTTTTAGCATCCCAGCAAGAAAAGTACCAAGGAGCGCATCACCACTACCCGTACTATCAACTACTTCTTCAATTTCAGGTGCATGTGCCATCAGGGCATCCATCATATTAACAATTGCAGCGCCATTTGCACCTAAAGACAAAAGAACATGCTGTGCACCCTTAACTACTAAGTCATGCGCCATATTAATTAATTCCTTCGTAGTTACCTTTTGATTATCTTTTTCAAACCAATGCTTTAATTCCGTTTCATTTGGCTTAATCAATAAAGGATTCATTGGTAAGATATCAAGTACGTTTTCATAAGGAACATCCACTACTAAGCCTGCTGCCTTTTTATCAGCTACTTTAGCAAGATCGGTTAAGTAAACTGGATCAATTCCTTTGGCAAAACCACCGGCAATAACTAAAATGTCGCCGGCTTTTAAGACTTTCAAATAATCTAATAACTTTTGTTGATTTTTAGCGGTGATCTTAATTCCACGCTTTTGTTCAATAAATTGATTTTCAATCTCTGCTTTATCAAGTTCTTCTGCAACTTGTTCTACGTTTTTATGATTCACAATACCAGTTGCAATCGATTCAATACCTAATTTCTTTAAAACAAGTGAAATATTAATTCCCTTACCTACTACACTTTCGCTAGGATCTAAAGTTACTGTATAAATCAAAACTATGTCCTCCATACTTTTTTCATAATTTATTATAAGACAAAAAAGACATGATTCCTATTCGGATCATGTCTTTTCAAGTTATTCATTTATTTTTGAAAACTATCTGTAAGTTCCCCATGCTTGGTTGTTTAAACGACCTACTAAATAGCCGTATTGACCGTTGGCACGTGGTTGTCTTAACCATACATATTTACCAGCACGGTAGTAAGCATCATACTTAATTACAGTGTTGATTGGTAAAGTTTCAATAATTGGACTCTTGGTACTTGCACCTGTTCTCAAATTGATTGCGCCACCGGTAATGAAAGTACCGTTTTGCTTAGTCCAAGTAGCATTATTGTTAGTTGTAGCTACTACTTTTTGAGTATTTTGGTGAACAACAGGAGTTGTAGCCTTAGCAGAACCTGCTTTGAAAGTGCCCCATGCATTGCCGTTGTTACGTCCTACTAAGTAACCGTATTGGCCATTTGCACGTGGTTGTCTTAACCATGTGTATTGACCAGTAGTACGGTAAGCATCGTACTTAATTTCAGTGTTTGTTGGAAGTAATGCAATTACCTTGCTGTTAGTGCTTGCACCTGTTCTTAAGTTAATTGCGCCACCGGTAATAAATACGCCATTTTGTTTAGTCCAGTCACTCTTTACATTGTTGTTTGTATTAGTATGTACTGGTTGACTTGGCTTGTTAGTATTTTGTGCAGGCTTATTATTTGTTACTGGTTTAGTTGAAGTAGCGGAACCGACCTTGAATGTGCCCCATGCATTGCCATTGTTACGTCCTACTAAGTAACCGTATTGACCGTTTGCACGTGGTTGTCTTAACCAGGTATATTGACCTTCAGTACGGTAAGCATCGTATTTAATTTCAGTATTTGTTGGCAATAATGCAATTACCTTACTGTTAGTGCTTGCGCCTGTTCTTAAGTTGATTGCGCCGCCTGTGATAAATAGGCCATTTTGCTTAGTCCAGTTACTATTTACATTATTGCTTGTATTAGTGTGTACTGGTTGACTTGGCTTGTTAGTGTTTTGTGCAGGCTTATTATTAGTTGCTGGTTTAGTTGAAGTAGCAGAACCTGCTTTGAAAGTGCCCCATGCACGACCATTATCACGTCCTACTAAATAACCGTATTGACCATTTGCACGTGGTTGTCTCAACCATGTATATTGGCCTTCAGTACGGTAAGCATCGTATTTAATTTCAGTATTGGTTGGTAATAATGCAATTACCTTACTATTGGTGCTTGCACCTGTTCTTAAGTTAATTGCTCCACCGGTAATAAATACACCGTTTTGCTTAGTCCAGTTATTGTTTACATTATTGTTTGTATTTACGTGTACTGGTTGACTTGGCTTGTTAGCTGGCTTAACAGTGTTAGTAGTTGGTTTAGTTACATGGTTAGTAACTGGAGCAACTTTAAAAGTACCCCAATCTTGACCATTTGCGCGTCCCACTAAGTAGCCATATTGGTTGTTAGCACGTGGCTGTCTTAACCATGTGTAGTTACCCCTAGTGCTATAAGCATCGTATTTAACTTCACTGTTTGCTGGAAGTTGAGCAATGATACTACTATTAGTACTTGCACCTGTTCTCAAGTTAATTGCACCACCAGTAGTGAAAGTACCTTCTTGTTTAACCCAGTTAGTATTAACTGCCTTGTTAGAAGTATTAACAAATGGATTCGAAGGGGCTTGACTACTGCTTTGGCCATTAGTATGAACGTTCGAAGTATTGGTGTTAGCTTGGCTAGCGTTGTTACTCTTATTTGAAAGAGGGAGTACGTTAACATTTCCGTCAACGTTTTGACCACGCCAATTTTGAGTATACTGCCAAATAGCAACATTATTCATTGATGGGAAGTAGTTATAGTCAGGTTGATCTTGACGACCCATAGTTTTATAAGAAGCTACCCATAATGAATTTGGATACTTTTGAGTAACCTTGTTAGTATCAACCTTAGCCTTTAATAACCATTCACTTGAATAAAGCATTAGGTTATAGCCACCATTGTGAACAGTATCCATAAAGCTAGTAATTGCGTTAGCACTTGCTTCACGACCACCGTTAGTGTTGTTATGTGCATCTTGTTCCCAGTCAGCTGCTAAATATGAACCTTGTGGCAAACCAGCTTGTTGAGCTGAATTAACAGCATAATTACCTTCTTGAACAGCTCTGTTGCTATCAGCACCAAAGTGAGCATAGTGGTAACCCATTGGCATCATATTGTTTTGTTCAGCATTATTAATTTGACCTTGAGCATGTGGGTTTTGGTAGTTTGTACTTTCAGATACTTTAACTACAGCAAATTTAACACCTGACTTAGCTTGTTGAGTCAAATTAGTACCTTGCCAGCTTGAAACATCCACACCTGCAGATTTTGCAGGTACATTATCAGTTGCAGCCTGTACTACTTGATGGGTCTTAGTAATACCCATTGGATCAGCAATTGCCAAAGCTGTCATAGCACTAGCACAAGCCAATGCACTAATAAATTTTTTATTTGTTGAACGCATTAAAAACTTCTCCTCCAAAAAATTTTAATGAATTAAATTCTATCCCAATTTATACATTAACGAACTAGTACAGACTTGGCAGATACCCATTGATTTCCGCCAAGGTCATACCAAGTTTGTCCTTGAACGTTTGCTACACGGAAGTATCTCCAGCTTGAGCCGTCTTTCAAGAACTTACCAGCAATTTGATCTTGACCTGGAACACGCCATACTGGTACACCATAGTCTGGCTTAGAATTAATAGTTAATACACCAGATTTTGCAGTAATTTGTGCTTCTTGAGTAGTATATTTTGCCATAATCCATTTACCATTACTAATTTCGTAATATAAGTTACCATTGTAGTACTTAGAAGCAATAACAACAAATTCTGAGCCAGCTTCAACTTGTTGGTCTAATTTTTGACCATCTGGTGCTGATAAAACATCAACAGTCTTAGTAACCTTAATTAAAACAGTAGATGCAGCCTTAGGAGCAGTATTAGTACTAATCCATTGAGTACCATAGTTATTGTTTGCAGCAGTAGTTACTGCACTTTGGTAACTTTGAACAGGCTTTACAACAGTTTTAGCACTAGTAGTTACTGGAGTTGTCTTAATTTCCTTAACTTCAACCTTCTTAGGTTTAACTACTGGAGCTTCGGTGGTCTTTGCAGCTTCTTTAGTTACAGTAACTGGAGCAGTCTTAACAACTGGAGTTGATTCCTTCTTTACAGATTCAACTGGTTTAACTGCTGGAGTTTCAACTTTTTTAACTGTATCAGTAGTTTTAACTACTGGAGTTGCAGTCTTAACTTCTTTGTTTTCAGTTTTAGTAGTTTCAGTTTTCACTGGAGTTGTCTTAGCTGGTTCAGCTTTCACAACGTTCTTCTTAACTTCAACCTTCTTAGGTGCAACAGCTAATGAAACAGCTAATTGCTTTACAGGTTGTGCTGCTTTATTTTCAGTTTTAACGTTTAAAGTGGTAGCTTGAACTAGAGTTTTAACTTCAGCGGCACTCTTTACTTTTACAGTTGCAGTTTTTACTGGAGCTGCAGGTGCTTGACTCTTAACTTGTTGAGTTTGTGCTACTGGCGTCTTAACTGCTTGACTTGCTTGATTATTAGTATTAGCGGCAGTATTTTGCTTAGTAGTTGTATTAGTAGTAATTGGACTAAATGCAAGTGCGTTAATCCAGCCAGTACCAATATATGCACGCTTAACACCATTGTTATAAGTGATGTACTTAGTAACATTTACGTTTTGACCAGTTCTTGCAGTACCAACTTGAGTACCAACGCTAGCGTCAACTGGGGCGCTCATAATTGGTGTGGTTTGTGCGACTGTACGATTTTCGTTAACAACTTGGGTAACGGGATCGTACTTATCAAATCCATTAGCTGCAATAACACTATTAAGTGTCTGAGCATAGTTTGGCGCAGTTGCATACTTGCCTTGTAAACCATTTTGAGTTGCTTGAGCGTAATTCTTTGAATTTTCTACCCACGTACCAGAGTAATAGTTACCCATTTGGTTACGTAATAAAGAGCCATTATCTTCAAATGATTCAGTATATGATGGATACTTTCTAAATCCAGCGTTAGTAGTGTAATAACCATTGCTGCCGTACTCACCAGTATTCATATTTACTGATTGCCCATTGTAAGAGCCCTTAATACCGAATAAGTTATTATTAGGCGATTGTGCCAAACCTGATTGACCCCAAGCTGATTCGACCGCTGCTTGAGCAAGCATAACTGAAGTATAAGTACCATACTTAGATGATGCAGTTGTAGCAGCTGGAATAGCTTTGTTTAAAAATTCTTGTTGATATGTTGCAGCTTGAACAGTACCTTCACCAGTTTTTAATGGATTTTCTGGTTTAAGGTTGTTGGTAACTGATATACCGGCAGTTGTGATAAGTGCCGCGGTAGCAATACCAGTGAATGTTCTTTTTTTCATTGCTTAAACTCCCTCCAATTTACATACACCCTTTATTGTAGTGTGGCAAGTTGTCAGATACAACCGAACAGACATTCTGAAATAAAAAAGTAACATAAATTACATACTTTCGTCTCAAAATAAAAAAGGTAATGCCGAAACATTACCCTTTCAAGAGTTTATTTAATAACTTAATTAAGACCCTTATCTCATAAAATATTGCTCTAATTCTTTTCACTATCATCAAACACAGAAGTAACTGTACGTTCAACATATTGAGCAGATAAAGGAGCCTGATATTGATCAACTTCTTCCTTGACAAACAAGTTAGCTTCACAGATTTCGTTCATGGCAGTTTTAACCTCTTCTTCGGTTAAATTTTCTGCTGCATCAGGTAATGATAAGTTTACTTTTTTATTTTTAGCATTTTTAAATGTAAGTCTTAAAGTTTTAGTAGTAGTCATTTTGAATTCTCCTTTAAAATTTTCTATATATTATTCTTTCATTTCTTAAGCTTGAATATCTGAATAAGAAATTAATCTAGCACTTTTAATACCATCATCTTTTTGCAATTTAGACAAAGCCTTGCCAACTTTCATCACGTCTTCAGCACTAGCTTGCTTTTTAACGTTCTTCAAAATTCTGTTTTTCTTACCATTGCTGTATTTTTCACCTGCAAAAGTAAATTGAACTGATTGATCTTTTAAAACAAATTCCATTTTTCTACCTCTGATAATCTAATTAGTAACTAAATATATTTTGTAAGTCATCACCGGTGAATTGCCTTACACTATTACTAACGATTTACCACAAAGACTTGTGCCAATTTTTTCAATGAATTTTTTATGAGTTAAATTTGGTATAATTTAAGTAAGATAAATTCATTTTTATAGGAGGAAGAAACAATGAAACGATCAAAAATCGGAGTTTCCATTATGGCATTCTTTATTACCTTATTCGCAGTTGGATGTTCTAATTCATCAAATAGCTCATCTAATAATGGCTCAGACAAGTACACTACTTATATGAGTCAAGGAAAAGATGCTGCCTCTAGTCAAAAGTACGAAGCAGCTGAAGAAAAATTTGAAGATGCTCACGATGTAAAAGCAACTTCTGAATCAAAAGCCTATGCCGATCAAGCAGGCGCTATGAAGGATGCTCAAGAAGAAATCAGAGAGTACGAATTTAAAGATGCTTTAGGTGAATTAGACAAGGCAGCTAACAAAACTAATGGCTATTCTGTAATGACTAAGCAAGCTGCTAAGCTTTATAAGACGATTAACAAGGTACAAGACCATATCACTCACGATATCAATCCTTTATACAAGCAAGCTAAATTAAGCTATCGTGATGGTAACTATCAAGCAACAGTTGAATCTTGCGATCAAATTTTAGATTTATCTTACATTAATGGTAAGTACTACAAAAAAGTAAAGAAAAATGTAAAGCATTTACGTAAAGTTGCTAATGCTAAATTAAATGGCGAAGACGTTAACGACGATATTGATACTGATAATTTAGATGCTAATGATGACGATGAAGCAACTACTTCACACAAATCTACTAGTTCAAAATCTAATTCATCTAATAGTAGTAATACCAATACTAGTTCTAGCTCTAACCAAAGTAATTCAAATACTGCTAACACTCAAAACAACTCTGCAGCAAGCAAACAATCATCCCATGCTACCACTTCAAATAGTAATGCTAACAATAGCTCAAATACTAATTCTTCATCAAACTCAAATAGTGGCATGATGATAGATGGTCAAACAGTTACTGGTCGAGTAATTGCACAAACTCGTAACCAATTAAGTTCACTTGGTGTTGATACTAGCTCTTGGTCTGACCAAAAAGTAGTTAACTTCATGAGATCAGCTGCTAATAATGGTCACACTACAATTGATTCATACACTAAACAAGATGTAGAAAACTTCCAATAAACCCTACAAAATTTGCTTTTGCTTGTAATTCAATGTAAGATTATATTGAATTTTTGTACAGCTAAACAGTAAAGGAGCTCTTAACTTTGACTGAAGACAAGAAGAACACCGAAGAAACTCAAGAAAAAGAAGAATTTGAAGTAGTTATGCCAGAGGCAAATCGTGTAGAAATGCCAGCTACTGAATTTAAAGAACAACCTGATTACTTAAAGACATTTGCTAACTTCTATATTTCAAAATTCGACGAAAGCGATCTTGAAATTATGGATGTTTACGATGGTAATCATGACGTTATTGAAATTAACACTTACTTAACTAACAACATGGCCTTCAGCCGTCAAAACTTAGTCAAGCACGTATTAAATATTCATGCAGAACGCTTTATGGATATGCTTAACAATATTCAAAAGCAAACTGGCGTAGATCCACAAAATATGAAGACTTACGAAGATTGGAACAAATGGTACACTGATCGTCGTAACGAAATCAAACAAACTCTTTCATAAAAAAATCACAATTTATTATTTGCATATTAGGTTCCAAAGAGCCAAAATAGTGCTAACGAAAATAAAAAGAATGTATTATTACAGTACATTCTTTTTTGTTTATTCAAAATGTTATTTAATACTTTTTAAGAGGAAAGCTCATTATGAATAGTAATTTACGTAAAAAAGTCACCTTAGCGGGACTTTTAGTTTCAATTGGAATTGTTTACGGCGACATTGGTACAAGTCCACTTTATGTTATGAAAGCAATCGTAAACGAAAACGGTGGAATTGCTCATGTTAGCCGCGAATATATTGTTGGTTCCATCTCACTTATTCTTTGGACGATTACACTTTTAACCACTGTTAAGTATGTTCTAATCGCCCTTAAAGCAACTAACCATGGTGAAGGTGGAATTTTCTCTCTTTATGCTTTAGTTAGAAAAAAGGCTAAATGGCTAGTTATCCCTGCCTTAGTTGGAGGAGCTGCTTTACTGGCTGATGGCACTTTAACACCAGCAGTTACTGTTACAACCGCTATTGAAGGTCTTAAAAATATGAAATTTGGTAACGATATTCCAGTGCCAAATCAAAATAGTGTCATTATGATCACAATTGTCATCTTGCTTTTCCTATTCTCTATCCAAAGAATGGGAACGAGCGTTATCGGTAAGACATTTGGGCCAATCATGCTGGCCTGGTTTACCTTCTTAGGGTTAACTGGAATTATGAACTTAAGTCATGACTGGTCTTTACTTGAAGCACTCAATCCACTTTTAGCTATCAAAATTTTATTTAGTCCTGCTAATAAAGTCGGTGTTTTAATTCTAGGAGCAGTATTCTTAGCTACTACTGGTGCGGAAGCCCTTTATTCAGATGTTGGACACGTTGGTAAAGGTAATATTATGGGTTCTTGGCCTTACGTTTTTATTTGCTTAGCCCTAAACTATCTTGGTCAAGGCGTTTGGATCTTAGAAAACCCTAATTATCATGCTGGTGCCACAGACTTTAACCCATTCTTTGAAGCTCTACCAAGCCAGTGGAAGTTCTTTGCAATAATTCTAGCTACCCTAGCCGCAATCATTGCCTCGCAAGCTTTAATTACCGGCTCCTTTACCCTAGTTTCTGAAGCTAGTGGTTTGAAGTTTTTACCGAGAATGAAAATTATTTATCCTTCTACTGAACAGGGACAGCTTTTCATTCCGTCAATTAATAAGATGCTTTGCGCTGCTACAATCGGAATTGTCTTCTTATTTAGAACCTCTGAACACATGGAAGCGGCTTATGGTTTAGCAATCACTGTAACCATGCTCATGACGACAGTTCTGCTCTTTGAATACCTATCACTTAGAAAAGTTAACTTTAGTTTGCGACTAATCTTTTTGCTTTTGTTCGGGGCAATTGAAACCATGTTCTTGATTTCTAGTTTAGCTAAATTCTTACATGGTGGTTATGTCACGGTAATTATTGCAGCCTTTATTGGGGCAATTATGTATGTTTGGTATTTTGGTAATAAAGTTCGTGATAAACGTGAAGCCGAAAATGCCTATGTTCGCTTAGACGAATATACTACTATGCTCAGCAATCTAAGCCATGACGAAAATATTCCGCTATATGCAACAAACTTGGTCTACATGGCCAAAGTTAAATACAACAAGTTTATTAAGCGTGACATGCTGTATTCAATCTTAGATAAGCGTCCAAAGCGAGCTCATGCTTATTGGTTTGTAACTGTAAACGTAACTAACGAACCTTTTACTGCTGAATATGCAGTTAATACCTATGGCACCAAAAACGTAATTAACGTTCAACTATACTTAGGATTTAAGCAGCAGCAAAAAGTTAATGTTTACTTACGTCAGATTGTCCATGACTTAATTAAAGATGGCACAATTGAATCGCAACCACAAGAATACACTACTACTCCAGGTAGAGATGTTGGTGACTTTAAGTTTGTAATTGTAAATGACGTAATTAGTCCTCAAACTCAACTAAGTTCCTATGAAAAGTGGCTCGTTGAAAGCCGGGTCTGGCTTCAAAACTTATCCTCTAATCCTGCTGTTTGGTTTGGATTAGAATATGCCGATACAGTAATTGAACGCGTACCATTAATTCTAGGTTCGCAAGATGTTAAATCTATTCACAGAACCAAACTAAGATAATTATTTTAAATTATTCTCCGATAGATACTTGCAACTATTGCATAAATAGATGAAAATAGATATGTTTAAAGAAGAATGTCCCTTTTTTGGCATTCTTTTTTTACGTTATTTAGATATTTAGTCATTTTGGCTATTTATTGGGAGAATAAAAATGAATGAAAAAACACGGAAAAATATATCGGCCGCGGGATTATTAATTGCGATTGGTATTGTCTATGGTGATATTGGAACCAGTCCGTTATATGTTATGAAGTCGATTGTCGCCGGAAATGGTGGGATTGCTCACGTAAATCGTGACTTCATTGTCGGATCTATTTCTCTAGTACTTTGGACAGTTACTTTATTAACAACTTTGCAGACTGTCTTTATTGCATTAAAGGCTACTAACCACGGTGAAGGTGGTATTTTTGCTCTCTATACTTTAGTACGTAAACGTGCAAAATGGTTAGTGCTTCCAGCTTTAATTGGTGGAGCTGCAATTTTAGCTGATGGTACATTAACTCCTGCTGTTACTGTTACAACAGCTATTGAAGGGTTAAAAGGAATTGAATTTGGTCACGGCAACGTTCCAGTTTCTACGCAGGGAGCTGTTATTGCAATTACGGTAGTAATTTTGCTGATTCTGTTTTCGATTCAGCGAATGGGAACAAGTATTATTGGTAAAGCTTTTGGACCAATTATGTTTATCTGGTTTACCTTTTTAGGTGTTATGGGCTTGATGAATATGATGGGTGACTTATCTATCTTACAAGCTCTTAACCCTTATTACGCAATTAAGCTTCTATTTAGTCCATATAACAAGGTTGGAATCTTTATTTTAGGATCCATCTTCCTTGCTACTACTGGTGCAGAAGCATTATATTCTGACGTTGGTCACGTTGGTAAAGGGAATATTATTGGTTCTTGGCCATATGTCTTTGTTTGTTTATCACTCAATTACTTTGGTCAAGGCGTTTGGATTCTAAATAATCCTAACTATAACGCTGGAAACGGTGATTTCAACCCATTCTTTGAAATCATCCCACAAAATATTCGTCTAGCTGCCATTGTCTTAGCTACTATTGCCGCCGTTATTGCTTCACAAGCTTTAATTACTGGTTCATTTACTTTAGTAGCTGAAGCTAGTGGATTGAAGTTCTTACCAAGAATGAATATTATGTATCCTTCAACTAAAAAGGGACAGATTTATATTCCTTCTGTTAATAAGATGATCTGTATTGCAACAATTGCGATTGTTCTTTTATTCCAAACTTCCGCTCACATGGAAGCAGCCTATGGTTTGTCAATTACTATTTCAATGTTAATGACAACAATCTTGCTTTACGAATGGTTAGCAATGAAGGGCATTCGTACAATCTGGAACTGGATATTCTTAATTTTCTTTGGCTTTTTAGACATCATGTTTATGTTGGCCAGCTTGAGTAAATTTACACATGGTGGTTACGTATCATTAATTATTGCCGGTTTCATCGGAATCATTATGTATGTTTGGTTCTATGGTAATAAGATCAGAGACAAACGTGAATCGCGCAATGCTTATGTAAGGCTTGATGAATATGTAGATATGTTAACAAACTTGAGTCATGATGAAGATTACCCTACTTTTGCTACTAACCTCGTTTACATGGCCAAAGTTAAATACAATAAATTCATTAAGCGAGAAATTCTCTACTCTATCTTAGATAAACGTCCAAAACGTGCACGAGCATACTGGTTCGTAACAGTTAACGTTACTAATGAGCCATTTACTGCTGAATACGCCGTTAATACTTACGGAACTAAGAACGTAATTAACGTTCAGCTCTTCCTAGGATTCAAGCAGCAAACTAGTGTGAATGTATACTTACGTCAAATCGTACATGATCTAATTGCTGATGGCACGATTGAATCACAGCCGCAGGAATACACTACTACACCTGGTAGAGATGTTGGTGATTTTTCATTCGTCATCGTTAACGATGTAATTAGTCCACAAACACAACTTAGAAGTTATGAAAAATTCTTAGTTGAAGCACGTGTATGGCTTCAAAATCTATCTTCTAACCCAGCTTCATGGTTTGGCTTAGATTATGCTGATACAGTTATTGAACGGGTACCATTGATCTTAGGAGATCAACGAAGACAACATATTACTCGCATCGCACCAAAGAAATTTGAAGATATCAAAAAGAGACTTCGAGCTGAAGGCGAACTCAAAGAGTAATAAATAGATATAGACATACAAAAAACGCATCCCAATTGGGATGCGTTTTTCAATGTTCTAATATAGAAATTGATAGGGGATTTTTTCAATTAACTAATTTAATTCTTTAATGATACCTTCCAAAGTCTTCTTAGCTTCTTCTTGGATTGGTTGAGTAGGATGTTCTTCATCATATTTGTTCAACCAGTCTAAACGGTCTTGCATTCTCTTAGCTAAGGTCTTTTGGTATTCAGGATCTTCTAGGTGAACTTCATAACCTTCAATTGGCAAGTAAGATACACCCTTGAAGTTACCAAATGGCTTCCAATCACTATCTTTGATACTGCCATTAGCAAGATCTTCTACTAGCTTCTTAGTTACTTCCTTTGGAATGTCCTTACCCATAAAGGCATCGGTGTTCAAGATGTAACAAGAAGCTCCACGCTTAGTGAATAATTCCTTGAAGTCTGAGTAGTCACCAGATACTGGATAAGCACGGAATGGGTCTGCGAATGATTCAATTACCAAAGTATTCATGTCAAAGCCCTTTGGTAAGTTTTCAGCACTAGTTCTCTTAGTAGCTAAAGTAAGTCCCATTGTTGTTGCTAAAACTGGATCATCAACCTTTAAGATTGGTGGTAGTGATCCATCCTTCATAATCCAGAACAAAGCAGTAATTGGTGCATCTTCATAGTCAACTCTATGTGGTGAAGTGTAACGAGTCTTAATGACACGACCATTGTTGTTACGTAAGTCTTCAGTTACAATAACTTTCTTACCATCTTCATCTTGAGTAACTGCGCAGTTCATAATTGTAGTGTAGTACTTGGTCTCGTGGTGACCTGCTGGATAGTCGTGAGTCTTATCAAAGTATGAAGGCTCCAATGCTACTGAAGAACCATCTTCACGAGAAATAATAAATGCGTCATCGTGTAAAACGGTGATATCATATTTACCATCATACATTTCATGAGTCAAAGTAGATTTACCTGAACCAGATAAGCCATAGAAGGCAAATACTTTATCGTCCTTATCTTTAAAGTGGAATGACTTTTCACCACCGTGACAAGCAGTATAACCATTTCTGTGAGCCATAGCCCAAGCAAGAGTTAAAGTACCCTTCTTCAATTCACCAAAGTAACGTAAGCCAAAGACTGCAGCACAGTTATGTGGTGCGTCAAAGACGCCAAAACCTTTAGGATAATCTTCATCTTGAGTATTTGGATCGAAGTAGAAGTAAATATCTCCTTCGTCATATACTTTAGAATTCTTGTAAATCTTCTCTGCTTCTTCATCAAAGAAGTGGAAATTCAAAATATATGAAAGTAAGTTAAAGGCTTGATCCTCTGGCATCATAATATGTGCCTTAACAGTAAAGGTTGGGTCTAATCCCACTAGAACTGTTGCCTTTAAGAATTTTTGATCGTGGCCCTTATAAATATCTTCACGTAAGTTACCTGCTAATGCCTCTGGATCTTCTTTTGGATCATCAACAAAGTGACGTGCACTTGCTGTTCTACCCAAAATTTTACCGTGGTTATAAACTAACTGCTTTGCTCCTTGTGGCAAACCTAGTTCCTTAGTATGTAAAATTGGTAGGTCAGTTTCGATAACACCAGATTGTTTCTTAGCTAAATTATAAGCTTCAGCAACACTAGTTACTTCGTGTACATTGTTGCCATAAAAGGCAGATTCAATAGTAGAACGAACCCGACTAAATTTTTTGTTAGCTTTTCTTAACTCATCATGAGAATAACGTTCTTGTGTACTCAACTTATTTTTCCTCCTCTGAAACCATAGAAAGCGGTTTCAATGATTACAATTAAATCATAACATAACAAGACAGCTATAGCCATGTAATAATCAAAAAATAAATTGATATTAATAGTAAGTAAAACCATACAAAGAAAAAGCAGCCTCTTAATAAGACTATCTTATTAAAAGACTACTTTTGTATATGATTAAGCAACTTTTATTTTATTGTTTTTATTATTAATAAATTTCTTCCACAAGTAAAATACGAGTACGCTAAGCCATGCTATTAACGAAATTGCGCTGACTACATAGAACCAAGCCGGAGCAATAAAGTGTAAAACAGCACGATTTAGACCTGATTTTTGAGAAATAATTGGATTTCCAATTACGTTTTTTGCACCAGTGAATTTTTTACTGTTCACAGTTAATTCACTTTGCTTGTATAAAACAACGGGCAAAACAATATCTTTATCCTTTTTTCCTTTCCAAGAAAGAATCAAATCACCATTTTTAGCAACTTTATGATTAAATTTTTGATATTGATCAACTACATTTATTTTGTAAAGATAAGCTGCGTTTTGGTCAATAGACTTGTCTTTAGTTGGTAAATAATCAGGCAAGTAGTGCCATTTCAATATCTTAAGCATCTGATCACTGTTTGATGCTTTAGCTACTGTTTGAACTTGCGTATCTTTTCCACAAGCAACAGTAAAGATGTGATTAGTAATGATATTCGGCAAAGCAGCTTCTAAAAGAAGAACTACTACTAAACTAATTCCAATTACCCTCGGCTTAACTCCTTGCTTTAGTAAATGATTAACAGTTAGCGTCATCCCTAGCAGAATTAGCGGATAGGCAACAACAGTTAATCTAAACGGAAATTGGAAGTATGACTTTAAACTTGGAAAAATACTTTGAACCAATCCCCAAGGAAAAACAAATGAAGATAATCCTAGTAAGACCGTACCCCAAATAGTCACGAAAGTATTTAATTTATCTTTTTTGTAGTGCATTACAACATAGACAAATTGCGCAATAATTAATAAAACAAAAATTGGCAAAATATAGGCAAAGGCTGTGCCATATTCATTATGCCATAGCACATGTGGACGTAAGCCACCACGAGATAGATCAAATTCAGTATTTGCAGCTAGGTGATTATTCGGCATTAAAACTAAAAAGGCCCCAATGACATTAGCTGATAGTACAATTGTTCCGACAACAGCCTTAATAAAAGGTATCCATATCTTTTTAGAATTTTGATTAATAATTAAGGAATAGATAAAGAAAGGAAGTAATAAAAGAGCTGCCATTAAGGTACTTAAAACATGAACCTGCACTAACAAACTCATTACTAACATTAACTGAATCCAGTTAATTGGCTTTTCTCTATCTTGAATCATGCGTACGCCGCATAACACAACTAACGGCATTAATGCTTGTCCCCAACCGTTAAATGAACTACGGTTAATAAAGGCTGGAATCATCCCGATATTAATGTAAATAATTCCCATTACTGTAGCTAGTAGCTTATTAATACCTACTTTTTGAAGTAAGTAATACATACTACCAGCGCCTAATAGCGAAATGACATAGGCTAAAATGACTTGGTAGTTAAACCAATTACCAGCAATAAGAACTAAAATTCCATTAAAGTAGGCAAATAATGGCCCGTAAATCGCATTAATAATTCTGCCGCTTTGCTGGAAAGTAAAATTAGTTTGAAAGATACTAAAAATTCCAGTTTTTAACTGCATTCCTGCATCATAAAAACGACTATAGTGAAACAAAGTATCTGCTGTATCATCGCTAGCTAGAATAGTATGCGAAATTAATTGTGGCGAGATAACGATTGTAGTGGCCAAAGCAATTAATAGATATGGCCAAATAAATTGGCAAAACTTATTAGTTTTTATTTTTTCTAACATTTTTAACCTTTTCTAATTAAGAAGATTATCTTAGATAATAAGAATACCAATCCATAATATTATTAACGAAATTTTTTTGCAAACTATGAAAAAAGAATCAAACAGCTTTTTACCATTTGATTCTTAATAATTCTTATTTAATTTCTACCAAATTACAACACGTTTTTCTGGATCAAGCCACATACCATCTTCTGGCTTCACATCAAATGCCTTGTAGAATTCCTCTTGGCATTGTGATTGAACATTAGCTCTTTCAGGACCAGGAGCGTGAACGTCAACTGAGACTTGCGTCTTAATTGATTCAGGAAGTTGCTTGTTTGCCCAAACACGAGCAAAGTTTTCAAAGACTTCCTTCATGTTGCCATTTTCACCCTTATTAGCTTCAACAGCAGCAGTCAAACCACCTTGATCAGCAATGTTTTCAGAAACAATTTGCTTACCGTTTAAGGTAACTGGACCATATTCAATGCCGTTAAACAAGTCAATTTCATCTTGTGTACGCTTCTTAAATTCAGCAAAGTCTTCATCAGTCCACCAGTTCTTTAAGTTACCGAATTCATCAAACTTAGCACCATTGTTGTCAAAAGCGTGAGAAATTTCATGGGCGATAACCACACCAATACCACCGTAATTCAAGCTACGTGATTGCTTTAAGTCATAGAATGGCTTTTGCAAAATTGCAGCTGGGAAAGTAATATCGTTTCTTTGTGGATCGTAACATGCATTGACTAAGTTACCAGGCATTAACCAAACAGTTCTATCAACTGGTTCAGTCAATTTTTCAAGGTTGTACTTAATTGATTCAACAGCAGCAGCACTTTCATTTGAGTAAAGACTGCCACCTTCTGATTCAGGAGTAACTTGAAGACGATCATAAATTTTTTCAATTTTTTCTGGATAACCAATCTTCAAAATTAAAGCACGTAACTTAACGATTGCCTTCTTCTTAGTGTCTTCAGATAGCCAGTCATTTTCAGAGATACGCTTTTCATAAACATCGATCATCTTATGAATCATATCTTCAACATCAGCCTTAGCTTCTGCACCAAAGTAAGTTCGACCATAGTAAACACCAACTACTTCACTGAACATACCATTAGCTAAACGGTAAGCTTGCTTAGTTCCAGAAGATAATTCAGGTTGACCTGATAAAGCTTGACTAAATGGAAAGGCAGCTTCACGGAAGTCTTGAGAAAGATATGCAGCTACGCCGTTAATGAACTTAACAACCATCCATCCCTTAATTTCGTCAAAATTATCTTCGTTGATCAATTCTTCAACATGATCTAAGAATCTTGGTTCAGTTACGATAACCTTTTCAGGTTTTTGAGCAAATAAACTAGTTAAGAAGTTATCAATCTTAAAGCTATCAAATTTTGCTTCAAATTCAGCCAAAGACATTGGGTTGTACATTGCTGGATAATCTGCCCATTCTTCAGTTGACTTAAGAACTTTAGAAAGTTTCTTATCAAACTTCAATGCATCTTCGACATACTTCTTAGCATCCGCTTCACTTACACCAGCCATCTTCAACAAGTTTTCAGATTGGTCTTGCAATACCTTTAATAAATCAGCAGCTGCAGGATTGTCATAAGTAGTTGTATCAGGCAAGAACAAACCAGGTCCGCCAAAGTAAACAACGTGAACTTTTGTATCCTTCATGTCGGCATCAACAGAAACGCTAATTGGCAAGTCAAAGGCATTCTTATAGAAATCAGCTGCTCTTAAGTTCAAATCAGCTAAGTTGCGCAAACTAGTAATTTCTTCAAGGTCAGCCTTAATTGGCTTCGCACCATCTTCGTTTCTTTTATCGAAATTATTAGCGATCTTATAAAGTTCAACTGCCTTTTCAAAATTAGGAACTTCTGGCAATTTCTTTTTACCATCTGCAAAATCAGCAAAGTCTTGCATTAAGCTCTTCTCAATATTCAAGTCAATGCCGTCAAATGAGCTAATTCTTGAACGGTCTGAAGGAATCTTTGCTTTTTCAATCCATTCAGAGTTCACTGCTAAGTAAAGATTATCTTGTGGTCTTGCATTAAGATCTGGCTTAGTGATATCACCAGCACCGCCACGTACATTGAATAATGCCATTAATTAATTCCTCCTTGTAATTCATAAGTGGTTATATAGATGATATCATTATTAAAATTTTTAGTCTATTATTAAAATCTAACATTTGTTTATTCTTTTCTAGTCTTTTTATTTCTACTCCTAGATAATAGAGATAGGTAAAAATAATGGAGAAAAATATTATGAAAAGAAATAATTTATTACTTCAAACATACAGCAAAAAATTGTTTAGTTTAACCTCAATTTTATTTACAGTTTTTCTATGTATATTTTCCAATAATATAGTCTATGCTGAAAATACAAATATTAATTCAAAAATTCAATCTTCCTCAACGCATGAACGTAGTGTACAAAAACTATATGCGAAAGTTTATGATCAAGATACAGATAAATATCTAGGAAGATTTTTATTAGCTACTCAAGTTGGATATACAAATAGTCCTCATCGAATGTTTGATGCCGATGGTATTAATCCTGTTCATATTGATGGTTACGCATTTGTAGGCAGTCCTTCAGCTATGATTCCAGTAAATTGGAAAAATAAAAGTGGAGTAACAGAAATTAAATGGACAATGGTTAAAACCAATTCTGAAACCTACAAAAAAACTCAACAAGCTATAGATAACATAAAAAATAATGAAAATAGCAATAAAACAGCTAATCCTAAACTTAATGAAGATGGCTTACAAGTGGACGATGAAGGTAATGTAAATCTTCATGATCTTTATCATTCTTATATGTCTTTTCTAGGACATCCCCTTCCTTCTGATAGAGCTGGTTATAATCCCAGCTCGCATGCTCTTTATTTATTCCAAAAATATCTAGGTTATGATCCTAATAAAACTAAAGAAGAAAATTATAAACATTCAACTAACTACCAATCATCTTTAAACAAAAGTACATCTTCTTATTCTAATGCTTCACGCTCTAATTCATCTAAAAAAACAACACATAATTCTTCTACTAAAAAAGCAACACGCAATATAAAACATTCGACAAAAAAAGATAAGAAAAAACCTAAACTCAATTCAAGTTTAAAACCAACTTTACTAGGAATGAGTTTAGGTTTAATAGGCTTTCTAATTTTTTTGATAATTAAACGTCTAAAACTTAAATAATTATAAAATCCAACTTTCTATTCCTTATCAAATAACTTCTTAATCCCTTCTGGCGTGTTAGCTTGCTTCAATTTTTCAATAAAGTCTTTATGCGTAAGCAACTTAGCTGTATTAGATAAGTACTGTAAGTGAGTCTTACTGTCCTTTGCTGGAATTAAGAAAGAAATCACCGTATCAATCTTTTGCCCATCTAAGGAATTCCAATCAATCGGATTTTTCAACTTCAAAACAAGCATGGCAGATTGCTTAATAGCAGTAGATTGTGCATGTGGAATTGCAAAACCATCAGTCATCCCTGTGGGGCTTTCCTTTTCTCTAGCTAAATATTTATCATAAACTTCCTCGCTATCAGAAGCTAAGCCATTCTTTACAGCTAAGTTGGCTAAATACTTTAGTGCTGAATCTTTATCTGGAACATCAACATTAATTTTAATATTTTGAGTATCCAAAATATCTTTAGGGTTATAGTCAGTAGTTTCTTTTTCAGCTACTGGTTTGTTAACATTTTCTTCTTCACCAAAGACATCAATATCTGGACCATCTTCAAATTGTGGTTCTGTCTTAGCAAATTTACCGGCAATTAAAGCTAGTAAAATTCCGGAAACTAGTGCACCGACTACGATCCATAATACCCATAGAAATGGCTTGTTAACGAGTGGCAAAATAATAAAACCACCATGAGGAGCTGGAACTTGAATTCTAGAAACATAAGTCAAAGCTGCTGCAATTGCGGAACCGACCATAAATGCTGGAATATTCCATAATGGGTGTTTAGCCGCAAATGGAATTGCACCTTCTGTAATGTGCGTTGATCCTAATAAGAAGTTAACATATCCGGCAGTACGCTCGTTCTTAGAATATGCTTTCTTGTTTAACAAAACTGCAAAACCAGTTGCTAGAGGCGGTGCAATACATGCAGCAGATACACCTGCCATGAAGTAGTAATTACCTTGAGCAAGAAGTGCAGTACCAGTTACATAAGCAGCCTTGTTAATTGGTCCACCAAAGTCAGAGGCACACATTACACCAATGATAATACCTAAAAGAATTGGACTTGAATTTTCAAAACCTTTTAGCCAAGACATCATTCCTGTATTAATTGCCTTAATTGGTCCATTCAACCAGAACATAATTGCACCAGTGATGAATACCCCTAATACAGGCAACAAGAAAATTGATTTTAATCCTCTAAATTCTTTGTCTGGCAATGGTTTCATTAATTTTTGCAATAAAAGTACTACAACAGCAGCTAAATAACCAACAATGATCGCACCTAAGAAGCCGCCACCACCAACGCTAGTAATCATCCCGGCTGCAAAACCAACAACTAGCCCTGATCTTTTAGCTAAAGCTTCTGCAATAAAAGCACCTAAAATTGGAACCATCAATCCCATTGTTGTGCTACCAATTGTATTTAGCATGTAGGCAAATTGATTATACTGGCTACTCTTAGGGTCAGCTGAATAAATACCCCAGAAGAATGAAACAGCAATTAAAACACCACCAGCCACAACAAATGGCAACATGTGGGAAACACCATTCATTAATGAAGTATAAATTTTAGTACCTAATTTCTCAGCACCAGCACTACTTTTTCCAGTAGAACTTTTAGCCGTTTGCCCTGGCTTATAAATTGGCGTGTCCGAACTTAATGCCTCTCTAATTAAAGTTTCAGGTTCTTTAATACCTTTGGCAACTGGAACAATTACCACTCTTTTTCCAGCGAACCGATCTGGATCAACGTCAACATCAGAAGCAATAACAACACCTTTTGCCTCTTTTATTTCTTCTGGTGTAAGTTCGTGTTCAACACCAGTTTGCCCGTGTGTTTCAATTTTGATCTTATAGCCTAATTTTTGGGCAGCTTTTTCTAAAGCTTCTTCAGCCATAAAAGTATGGGCAACTCCAGTAGCACATCCCGTTGCCCCAACTAAATCATACTGAGCCATCTTATTTCATCCTTCCTACTACTTAATTTCACTTACTTGAATTTCGTTTAAATATTTTTCTAATTTAAAATCTGTTAACCCAGATCGGCTAGCTGTATCGCTACCCGCTGCTATTGCAGATTTTAAAGCTGCAGTATCACTTTTATCTTTTTCTTTTTCTCCAATAAAGGTTCCAAGCATTGTATCACCAGCACCAGCCGTATTAAGTGCTTGAATTTTCGGTGCATTGCCAAAGTAGGCATGATCTTTATTAATTAAGGCTGCCCCATTCTCTCCAAGTGAAACCAAGACATTTTGACAGCCAGCACTAATTAACTTACGAGCTAATTCAATAATCTTTTTCTGATCTAATTTTTCATTCAGATCAAAGAAACTAGCTAGCTCTTGATCGTTTGGTTTTAATAAATACGGCTGATACTCAAGCGTATCTAACACAACTTTAGAACTAGAATCAATTACTAGTTTGACCTTCTTTTCTGCTGTAATCTTCGCAATTTCAACCAAATATTCTGCTTTAATTCCTCTTGAAAAACTACCTGAAATAATTAAAGTATCGTCTGCTTTTAAGGTGTCTTTTAAGTATTTCAAGAACTTATCTTGAACATCTTGTCCAACTTCTGGACCAGGATTTACTTCTTTGTATTCCACATTTTGATCTAAAACTCGTGTAAAGACATTAATCCTAGTTGGTTCTTTTACCTTAAGAAACTTAGTCTTGATGCCTTTTTCCTCTAAACCTGCTGTAATGTAATCAAGAGTAAAGCCTCCTCCAATTCCGGTCGCCATGTTTTTTATACCCATTTTTTTCAAAATAAACGATACATTTACACCCTTACCATTAGGTTGAAGCTCAAAATTTTCAGTTCGATTAACAGTATTTGATTCTAATTTTTTAGTAATAATTACCAAATCGATCGCTGGATTAAGTGTTATTGTATAAATCATGAGTTTTCTCCCTTTTCTTACCGCTTACATTATTAGTATACTTAGATATGAACGTAAGGATTTTCTGAATTGAAAGCGTTTTATAAAATAAGTGGTAAAGTTTTACAGAAAGGGAAGTACTAATATGCAAAATAATGATCTTAGTAATGCGGAATTACATTTATGGGAAATAGTTCAAAACAATCCGCAAAAAATTGCAAAAATGTCAATTGTAAAATTGAGCCAGTTTGCTCATGTTTCAACAGCTACTATTGTTAGAACAATGCAAAAGATGGGCTATAGTGGCTATACTTCTTATCGAGAATCTTTAAAGTTGCAAGATCGTTCTAATAGCAACTTTGACGTTTTAAATGACGCTGACGATAAAATTAAGAGCGTAATCACCAAAAATGAGATTGAGATGAATAATACTCTCCATAATCTTAGCTATAGCAATATTGAAGATAGTATTTCTATGACCAAACAAGCAAAAGTAGTCTATATCTTTGCGCGTGGCTTATCCGAATCGATTGGTCAAGAAATCATGGTTAAACTTCAACTAACTGGTAAATATGTCGAGTTCCATGCTGATCCTAACATTATTAAAACCGCCTCTAAGCGAATTAAACAAGACGCTCTGGTTATTTTTATTAGCCTAAACGGCAATACGCCCGAATTAGTTGATGCAGCTAAAAGCTTATCTCACCACGATGTTCCTATTATTACCTTTACTACTAATCCCAACGGCCAACTCGCTTCGCTTTCGACATTAACTTTTATGGGATACATGTCTAAAACCAACTACTTCCCCGACTATGAAGTACGTTCTAGACTACCTTTACAGATTATGACTCGGATCTTTTCAGATGCTTATTCAGTTAGAACAGGTTTTGCTAGGCAATAATTATTGTTAATGCTTGATTTTAAAGATAGAAAAAAGAGTTGATAAACCATTTGTTTATCAACTCTTTTTGTATAAATGTTTAAATTTTATAAATTAGTTATTCTTTTTCCTACGGCTCATGCCCATTGCACTAGCAATACCAACTGAAGCAACTGTTAAGCCTGAGATTGCTGCAATAATTTCATTCTTAGCACCAGTTTGTGGCAAGTGTTTAGTAGTTGCTTGACCACCAATAGAAACAACATGTGCTTTATCAGCTTTAACCCCGCGATTTGCTTCAACCTTGTAGTAAGTTGTGCCATTCACGGTCTTTTCATCATAGACTTTAACCGCAGTATTAGAACCTGTTAAAACAACGGATGCAGCTGCATTATCGTTGCTATCCACAATTTTTACAGTAGATGATTTTGCTTCTGCCTTAGTCTTGTCGGACTTAGGTTCGTTCTTCATCTCTGGCTTTTCAGTCTCAGTGTCTTGTTCCTTCTTTGATCCAGATTCGGTAGAATTTGGAGTATTAGGCTCAGGTTTAACAGCTGGTTCATCAGATCCTTGAGTGTTGGTTTCAGGTTTAGTTGTTGTTTTTTCAGTATTTGTAGTTTCTTAACCTGGCTTAGCTGCTGGTTTAGCAGGTGTTTGATTATTATTTTCAGGCTTAGAGTCTGACTTACCAGCACTATTAGCCTTCTTGTTCAATTCATCTAACTTACTTTGTTCAGTAGAATCAGATTTATTTTTTTCGTTTTCTATATTTAAACTATCCTTTTTTTCTTCACTATCTGATTTTTTGACAATAACTGTATCGTCATTTCCCGTTGTAGTAGCTTTTGCACAATAGCCATTCATACCAACTAGAGCTGTTGTAGTTAACAGCATAGCTACTATAGTTCTTAATCCCTTCATTTTTCTCCTCCATTAACATCTTTTTTCATTCTAATTGCTTGCATTTATCTTTTCAAGTGCATAACTATCGCATTCTTTCTATAAAAATCAATTAATTTAAAAAAAGCAAAAAAACAAGGCTAACTTTCTAGCCTTGTTTTTTCTAGTTATTAAACTAATCTATTAATCTTCAACTTCGAGCTTATCTTTCCATGACTTAGCACCCTTAAGTGCATCGTTCAAGTTCTCGATATTCTTCTTACCTTCAGTTGATAACCATTCTCTACCTTGCTTTTCACCTTCGGCAGCAAATGGCTTAATTGCTGGCTTCCAAGTTGCACGTCCACAAAGAACACCGTTGAAGTCTGCATCAGCTTCTTCAGCCATCTTAATTTCGGCAATGAATTCTTCACTTGTTACACCAGCTGATAAGAAGATGTATGGTAAATCAGTTAAGTCTGATTGTTTCTTCAACAACTTCTTTGCTTCTTCTTGAGTATAAACAACATTGTTGTCACCATTGAAACCTTCTACGTACTTAATATTGAATGGAATTTCAACCTTAAGAACAGTAACGTCATATTGAGGTTTTGAAAATTCTTCAATTGTCTTAAATACTTTTTCAGGCTTTACTTTAGCATATTCCTCGCTCTTAACGTCATCCATCTTGCCATCATAAGTTAATAATTCAAGGAAAAATGGAAGACCGTTTGCTTTAGTTTCAGCTCCTACTCTTTCAACGAAAGCCTTCTTCTTATCATTAATTTCATCACTTTCGTCTGGATCGTAGTAAAGCAAGAATTTAACTGCATCGGCACCATCATTTTTAATTCTTAAAGCTGATTGGTCGGCAATTAAATCACACATTCTACCTGGTTCAGTGGTGTCATAACCAGTCTTTTCATAAGATAGTAATAAACCACAATTCTTATCCCTTACCTTAGTTGCAGGAAGACCATATTCTGGATCCGTTAAAATTGCGGAAGCATATGGTGTTAATTCTTTAGAAACAGCTTCTTTAAAATCTACGATTGTTGTTTCATCGGCAGGTTTATTTGCTGCTTCAGCTAACATTCTCTTTAATGATCCTCTTTGGTCAATTGCTAATGCGCTGATTACTCCAGCTTCATTAGATAAATTGTCCATATGTTTTGCAACTTCAGGTGAAATTTTTCTCATTGTGTATCTCCTTTTACTTAACCGCACATCTATATTATAAGATGGCGCTTTCACAAATAGAAGAGATCGCTTACATTCTGTAAAGGTTTTCATCTAAAGAGAAAAATCATGTAAAAGTTTACCTAAATATTTTCAACTTATCTTTCAATTGTGCGTGGAGCGGCACAATAATTGCCAACATCATAAAGATTCCAGCTGCAGCTACAATAAAGAAATTGATATAGCCGAACTTATCAATCACTAGTCCTCCGAATAAAGGACCAAAGGCTCTACCAATCGCAGACGTTGAAATTGTTAATCCTTGGTATTTTCCTTTACTTTCAACTGGAGATAAATCATTTACATAGGCTGGCATTGCGGGCATGGCAGTGGATTCACCTAAAGTCAAAGTAACCATTGAGAATACAAAATGTGCATAATCTTTTGCGAAAATTAAAGTTACAAAAGAGATAGCAAACATTGTAACTCCGAACACAACTTGATGGAATAAATTCTTAAAAGTATTAGGAAAACGACTTAAAAAAGCCTGTACAATCACAATAATGCTGGCATTAATTGTCCAAAGTAAACTATATAAGTGAAATGGAATGCCCAAAGAAACCATATAAACTGAAAGATTAGACTCCCAGTTCATGTACATTAGCCAGATCACAGCCAAAGTAGTAAAAAAGCCAATAGTTAATTTTAGATTAGCACTAGGCATTGGGGTTATCTTATTTTTACTATTAGTATTTTGCTGAGCTTTTCTTTCCAAATGAAACTTAATAATTGGACGATAATTAATAATTGAGTTTATACATACAATTACGAAAAGACTGGCCGCAATAATGAATAAAATCGTAACAGAGTAATCATAAATATAACCTACGATTAAAGTACCAAGTACCACACCTAGATTTTGTGCAAAATAGATCGTATTGAAAACATACCTGCCAGGCTTAGACTTAATACTAGTTGCAATTGAATTAATTAAAGCCCCATTCCATCCACCAAGTAGCCCAGTCAAAGTCATCCAAACCCAATAAATCGGCCAAGTATGATTAGCAGCCATTCCAAACAAAACTAAGGCATCTAAACCTGCTCCTGCAATAATTAAATAATAGGGATTGAAATGATCATACGCCCAACCTGCAACAAAGGAGCCAAGCATATTAGCTAAACAGTTAAAGAGCAGTACAATTCCAATCATCGCCAAAGATACGTGTAATCTCTTATTTAAATAAACCGAAGTCAATGGCCAGATAAAACTAGCTCCAATCCAGGTAAATAACTCACCTAATAGAAGCCAATGAAGCTTAATCTCATCATCTGGTTGAATATTCTGTTTGCCGTGCATTTTTTCACCCTTTTCTCTAAAACTCTTACATTCAGTCTAGCAATTAATGAGCTATTTTGCACGAGAGTTAAAAAAAAGAGGCAAATTGCCTCTTTCAAAACCTATTCAGTTTTATTTATCGTCATCCTTTTTCTTCCGTCCACCAAGTAAACCAAAGATACTAATACCAGCAAGAAGTGATCCAATTGCAGCAATTAAACTATTGTCATGAAGACCAGTTTGCGGCAATTCATGTTTTCTTCTTGAACCAACTGATAATAGTTCACCCTTTTCACTGTAGATAGCTCCATTTTCTTTAACTTTGCTACTTGCTGGATATACATGACCAGTATGGTCTACTAAACGACCATCTGCACGTTTCTTATATCCATATTCGTGAATGAGTTTATCTTGAGTCTTAGTTTCTTGCTTAGAAACATTTTCTTCTTGTGGCTTATTTGGTTTATTTTCTGGAATTGTTGGATAAGTTTGTGAATTCTTAGTGTAAATTACGTTAAATACTAGGTCTTCTGAGTTAGGAGTTACAGTTTGAGCTGCAACTTTAGCTGGAGAAGCCGTGTATCCAGAAACTTTTGGAGAAGGAACTTCATTAAAGATTTCTTCAGCATTATTCCAGCTATTCCAAGTAATTTCACCAGTTACAAGATTCTTTACACCAGTTCTAGTGAAGTTAACTTTCATTTCCTTATCGGCAACGATTTGTTTGCCATTAGCAGTGTGATAATGGATAGTTTCAGTAACAGTCTTAGATTGTTGTACTTTTTCAGTCTTAGCTTCAATGACAATTGTAGTTAAACCACCATTTTCACCAATCTTGATTGAAGTTGGAATAGTATTAGCAGCTTGCCAGTTGTTAGGTAATTTTGGTGTAAATGTTGTATCTAAGCCGTACTTACCTGAAACAATTTGGGTACTAATTTCTTTACCATTCTGATCAACATAGCGAATTACTTGGCTTTCTGAAGCAGGAGCGTAAGTAATTTCAACTTGGCTATTAGCAGTATGTGAATTAACTACTTTAGCAGGTACTTCAGCTACGCTTGGAACATAGTGAGTAATGACATGAGGAGTGTAACTATCCCATTGGGCTGCATGATTAGAAGCATTTGAATTTTGAAGTTTCCAATCGCTGTAAGTAACTCTACCTGTTACTTCATCAAACGTTGCCGTTCTAGTGAAGTTTACAGTTTGAGTGACCTTAGTAGTCTTACCGCTTGGGTCAGTTACAACAATCGTACGAGTTGGTGTAGCTGTTAAACTTTCCATCTTCTCGTAATTCTTGCTTGGATCACCAGGTACTGGACCTGTTGGGATATCCTTTTCTGGTGTGTCTGGAGTTACGATAACTGTTCCATGCTCTACTTTTACAGTTACTGTTGGAATACCATTTTCGCTAATTGTTATTGTCTTAGGAATATCTTGACCTGGTACAATCTTCCAACCCGATGGAACTTGTGGAGTTACGTTGACTGTTTCGCCAGTCTGGCCAGATATTGTGGTTTGACCGACTTCCTTACCATCGCCATCAACATAAGAGATCTTACCTGTTTGAGTATTTGCAGTGTAAGAAATGCGTATTGTTTCATCTGCAGTTTCAGCGCTAACAACTTGTGATTTTACCATTTGAGTTGCAGTGTAACCTGCCACTTCTGGTGCTGCGTATTGCGACCATTCTGTTGGTTCAGAACTTGCCCAGTTACTGTAAGTTATCTCGCCTGTTACTTCATCAAACGTTGCTGTTCTAGTAAAGTTTACAGTTTGAGTGACCTTAGTAGTCTTACCGCTTGGGTCAGTTACAACAATTGTTCGAGTTGGTGAAGCTGTTAAGCTTTCCATCTTCTCGTAATTCTTGCTTGGATCACCAGGTACTGGACCTGTTGGAATATCCTTTTCAGGGGTTTTCGGAGTAACGATCGTTGTACTGTGCTCTACTCTAACAGTTACTGTTGGAATACCAGTAGCTGTTGCTGTAACACTCTTAGGAATATCTTGGCCTGCTACAATTATCCAGCCTGTTGGTGCTTCTGGAGTTACTGCAACGCTTTGATCAGTCTTGCCTGTTAATGCAGTTTGACCAACTTCATTGCCTTGACTATCAACGTAAGAAATCTTACCTGTTTGGTTATTTGCAGTGTAAGAAATGCTTACTGTTTCATTCTTAGTTTCAGCGCTAACAGCTTGTGATTTTACCATTTGAGTTGCGGTGTAGCCTGCCACTTCTGGTGCTGTGTATTCTGACCATTCTGCTGGTTCAGAACTTGCCCAGTTACTGTAAGTTATCTCGCCTGTTACTTCATCAAACGTTGCCGTTCTAGTAAAGTTTACAGTTTGAGTGACTTTAGTAGTCCTACCGCTTGGATCAGTTACAACAATCGTACGAGTTGGTGAAGCAGTTATACTTTCCATCTTCTCGTAGTTCTTGCTTGGATCGCCCGATACTGGACCTGTTGGAATATCTTTTTCTGGTGTTTCTGGAGTAACAGTAATTGTGCTATGCGTTACTTTCACAACTACTGTTGGCACTCCAGTTGGAGTAGCGACTACTGTTTCAGGAATATCTTGACCTGAAACAATTTGCCAGCCTGTTGGAGCTTCTGGCGTTACCTTGACAGTTTCACCAGTCTTACCACTGATTGTGGTTTGGCCAACTTCTTTACCATCACTATCAACGTAAGAGATCTTACCTGTTTGATTGTTTGCAGTGTAAGTAACAGTAATTTGACTATTCTTATCATTACCAGTTACTTTCACTTGCTCAACCTTAGCAGGAGCTGCTGTGTATCCAGCAAAGGCAAATGGAGTAAAGCCAGCGAAGATATCTTTACCATCTACTGCAGTCCATGAACCTTCACTATTTACAACAATCTTACCAGTAACTAAGTCATACTTAGCAGTTCTAGTAAACTCAACAGTTTGAGCTTTTTGAGTTTCTGGAATTTGAGCTAATTGGGCTGTACTTAATCCTTCGTAGTTGATTGTCCGAGTAACGTCCTTAACTAAGCCATTTTCTCTGAACCAATTCTTATTAGTTGGATGTGGATTAGTACTTGGATCAGTTGGATTAAGCTCATTCAACTTATGAACTAACTTGATATACAAGTTTTGATTCAATGTCTTACCAAAAGTATAACTAGTTGGTAATTCTTGATCTGGAGCTAATTCGTAATTGTCAGGAACAACTAATTTAAGATCATTGATAGTTGAATTAGCAACACCTGTCTTAGTAATTGTCTTACCGACTTGCTTATTACCATCTTGTGTATCTTCAAACTCAATACTTAAAGTTGCATCCAAGGTAAATCTAGCGTCTGAAGAAATATTCAGTTTGTAGTTTGGATTTGTTTTTTCAAGAGCAGCGATACTTTCTGGAGTTAATTTAATTACATAAACGCCAGATTCAGATGGAACTCCAGTTGCAAACTCATAAGTCATCCCTGTTGGAACTGTAATACCTGCGGGAGCGTGAACCGTGAAGTTTGCATTATCAATTGAGGTTGATGTGCTTTCCTGACTACCAGAAATTGTTACATTTTCTTCAGCTGGCCTAATTACGTAAGTAAATTGTCCACTTTCAGAAATTGCGTAGTTAGGATTGTCAGCTTGTAATTTCTTCAATCCATTTGCGGTCAAAGAAATGTAGTAAGTACCAGCATTAGTTGGTGCTGATATTGCCTTACCATTTGCGTCTACCCATTCGTAGTCGTCATTAGTCAAGTTAGCGGCATTCAAGTCTTCACCATTTACTAGGCCACTAGTGGTGAACACGCCAAAGTTTTCAGCTTGAGTATTGATTACTGCTGGCTGACCATCGTAAGTCTTGCCATCTGTACCAGTACCATTATTACCAAGGATTACATTAAGAGCTTTTTGCTTAATTGTGTAAACAGCAGCACCTAAAAGATCTTGTGCGTCTAAAGTTACATTTCCTTGGCCAGCATATTGGTTGATTGCGTTTTGCAAGTTTGTAATACCATCTGCACTTAACTTAATAGTGTAAGTACCAGCATTAGTTGGTGCTGATATTTCTTGACCATCCTTATTTTCCCAAATGTAATCTCCAGCTTGCAAAGCATAAGTACTTTGAGCACTTGATCCTGGGAAAGCAAAGCTAACAATAATATCACCGTTTGTACTATTCACTTCAGCAGTAGTTGCAGCTTGACCATCATAAGTCTTAGAAGATGAGCCCCTAAGAGTTGCAGTACCGTTTACAACGTTGATCGTGTAAGTAAATTCGCCATCAACTGAAGTAAAGTTGTAATTTGAATTATCAGCTTTTACTTGTGCAATTGCATCCTTAGTCAAGCGTAAGTAGTAAGTGCCAGCGTTTACTGGATTACCAGTCATTGCAACGTAGTTACCGTCAGCATCTTTACTGTACCAAGCATAACTATTGGCAGTTAAGCCAGTAAGGTTAAGATCTTGGTTAGTGACTAAACCTGTTGTATTCCACTTGATCTTGTTCATTACATCCGAAACAGAAGTAGTTTGAGCATTGTAGTCACGATCAGCTGAACCACTAATTTTTGCAGTGGCAGGAGCTGGATTAATTGTGTAGTTAATCAAACCAGCTACAGAACTAAATTGATAGTTTGAATTTGCATTTTGTAATTCAGCAAGCGTACTTGCATTTAAGCGTGCCTGGTAAGTTCCAACATCAACCGGTGCACTTTCAAGCTTATTACCAGTTTCATCATACCAAGTGAAGTCGCTAGCGCTAATACCCGGATTTACTAATGGATTATTAGCAACGATTCCATTTGCAGTAATAGTTATTCCATTAACATCAAGATCCGCTGCTTGAGCATCATAAGTCTTACTTTGATCAGGTGCAGAAATTGTTACGTCAGTGAGTGTTTGTGGATTAATTTTAAAGCTTGCTTGACCACTTAGTTTATCTGCTGAAACAGTCACATTAGACTGATCATTGTCACCTAAACCAGCTTGTGTGTTCAAAGCGTTTTGTAAATGATCTAGAATAGCTTGCTTGTTTAAACTAATCGTGTAAGTACCAACATTAGTTGGTGCATTGCCATTTGCAGTACTCCAAGTATAGTCACCGTTTTGTAAAGCATAGGTACTTTGAGTAGTTGAACCTGGGAAAGTAAAGTGAACTAAAATCTGCCCATTGCTATTAACTTCAGCAGTTGTTACAGCAGTTCCATCAAAAGTCTTTTGGTTAGAGCCACTAAGTTCTGCACTAGCTGCGGCTGCTTTTACTACATAATCAGCATTAGTATTAAATGCCCACTTGTAGTTAGCACCCTGATTACCAGTTAAGGCTTTTAGCTTTTCTTGACCAGCTTCTGATAATTCTACTTGATAAGTACCGACATTAGTTGCATCACCAATAATTTGTAAATCATTAGCTGTCAAAGTTAGAGTCTGTGCTTTACCATCAGCGGAGTAAACCGTAGTAGTGTAAGCTACGTTGTACTTATCTAAGTTAAGACCACTTGATAAGGTTGGTACGGCATTATAAGTTTTGCCGTCACTACCATTAAGAGTAACAGTAACTTCACCTTGTTTAACCGTGAATGTTCCCTTCGCAGTTACATCAGCAGCGGTTTGTGGGTATGAGTAATTAGTGCCGAGCTTTTCTTCAATGTTAGCCAAACCTTGTGCAGACAATTCTACTTGGTATTCACCAACATTACCTGGGGTTTGGTTAAATACTAGATCACCATCAACTGTGTGATAACTTAGAGCAGCCCCATTTTCAGTGGTAATTGTTAATACATAGCCAGATGGGTTTACTTTAATTGCATTGAGCCAATCTTGCGTACCATAAGTTACACTTGATTGACCTGAAACAGCAATAGTTACTGGCATTTGTTCAACAAAGAAGTTAGCCTTAGCATCCGCAGCTTGCGTCCAATCGTAGTTGCTTGAACCAGCTAAATCTTTAAGCTTTTGCAAACCTTGTGCTGATAACTTAACTTGATAAGTACCCACATTAGTAGGTACAGTAACAAACTCAAGATCACCAGCAGCTAAAGTTACGTTTGTATAAATTCGTTCTGCATTATTATCAACAGTTTCATTATGAACAGGTGCGGTGATAGAAATACTGTAATCACCAACATTAATGTTAGTCGATTCACCATATTTCACATGTTGAGCCCCAGTAATTTTTACCGTTGTATTAGCTGGCGTAATAACATATGAAGCTGGTGTATGACTTGGTTCAACAATCTCTTCATTATCCTGTTCATCAACACCGTTTTCCCCAATGTTACCCGAGAAGTCATAGTCTGGGAATAATTGGCGTAACTTATCAGTTAGCTGCTTAGAAATTTTTACGCGGTAAGTGCCGACATTAGTTGGAACACCACCATCCGGATAGCCTTCAACATATAAGTCACCAACTGTCCAGGTAAGTCCAGTATCATTATCATTATTTAAAAGCTTATTGTCTTTCCAAGTTAAGTTTGGAACTGGTAAATCAGTAGAAAGCCAATTAGTAAAGGCTAATTGATACTTACTTGGACTAAATGGCGTTGCTGTTCCATAAACAGTCGTTTGATTACCAGTTAAGGTTAATTCAGCTTTATGTTCATAAATGAAGTACTCACCGCTCTTAGCTGACTGACTAATCTTATAATTAGCAGCACCTGATAATTGCTTAATTCTTTTAATAGCGTCAGCAGTCAATTGAACCTTGTAAGGATTACCTTTTACAGGTTGACCATCGGCACCAATCCCGGCATTAGCATGGATAGCATGTTTGCCGTTGGCATCAACTACTTCAAGATCAGATGGAGTTAAAGTAAATTTACCTAAATCAGTTGGCTCAGTAGTTGAATTGCCCCAAACTAATTTAATATCGCCATTGTTGATTTGCTCTTGCGTAATTTCAGCATTCTTGTCATTAAAGACTTTAGAAGCACTACCTGAAACACCAATTGTTAATTCAGCTGGAGTCACTACATATGGGATTTCTCCAGAAATTGTGCTCTTACCATTTTCTTCAAAAGTGTAATTAGGGTTAGCATCCGCAAAGGCCTTTTCACCTTGAGTATTCAGCTTCAAGTAATAAGTACCAGCATTAGTTGGTGCAGATGAAAGTTTATTGCCTTGACCATCATACCAAGTAAAGTCACTAGCTGTGAAAGTAGGAACTGTTAAGTTTTCAACGTTATGGAAGCCAAAGTTGTTAGCTGTTTCAGTCTTAGTTGGATCAAAGCTGACTGGATTGCCATTATAGATAGTATTTTCTCCACCATATAGTTGAACGTTAGCAGCAACTGCCTGCTTAATCTCAAAGCTTGCAGAGCCTCCGTCGTCAGTAGTTGTCGTAAGGACCACGTTACCAGCACCCACAACCTGATCAATCTGACTTTGGATCTTATTGATAGCAGCCTGTGTCAACTTAATCGTGTAATTACCAACGTTTACTGGCGATTGGTTATCACTCGTTGACCAAGTATAGTCACCAGCTTCTAAAGTGAAGCTCTTTGGCAAGTTGGCAATTCCAGTACCGTTAATAGCTACCTTAATTGTTGAACCATTAGCATCAACCCAGCGGATTGCCAATCTTGAATCGGCGTTAATAGCTACCTTAATTGTTGAACCATTAGCATACAAGTCAGCAGTAGATACCGCTGAGCCATTGTAAATCATTGAGCTATTACCACTAAGATCTGCGGTAACTTTAGCCTGGTCAATCGTGTAAGATCCTTTACCTGCAGAAGCAGTAGCAGCCCACTCAACATTATCGCTATTAATTGCCTTAATGTGGTTCCAGCCTGACTGTGATAAGCGAACTTGATACGTTCCGACTTTAACAGGGGCTTGGCTTGTCCAATTGCCGTCAACATTAAATTCAATATCGCCAGCAACCAAGTTATAAGTTGGATTGTTAGGCTCATTTAACGCAATTGAGTATTTACCCAAGTAATCATCAGCACTAACAGGCGTTCCGGTATAAGTGTATGAAGGATCACCACTGAAGACTGCGCTTGCCTTATATTTTTTAATTACTAAAGTACCAAAAGCATTTGGATCAATACTAATATGATAATTATCGCCAACAGCATTCTGAATCTTAGCTAATCCAGCAGCAGTCAACTTCACTTGGTAGCTACCGACATTTTCGGCTGGACCGTTAACGATCGCAAAGTCACCTGAATCAAGAGTTACATCGGCTAAGCTTGCAACAGCGCCGGTAGTATTACCGCTAGTTTGAGTGATTGAAACCTTCACACTGTTAGTGTCGTCAGCATTGTAGACCACATTAATCGGTGAACCATTGTAGGTTTCGGTTTGGGTACCAGAAACGCTAACCGTATTAGCAGATGGTGTAATTTCAAAGCTTGCGCTACCGCTAATTGCATTATCTGCGAACTTAACGTTACTTACATCATTTTGACCGTTACCAACAGCTTGTTTAATTATTCCTTCAATTGCATCTGAATTCAGAACAATTGTATAAGGTTGACTATCTGCATTAACTGGAGCTTGACCATTTGGTGTATTCCAAGTAAAGTAGCCATTATTTAATTTAACTGTAGTTGAATAGTTAGCATTACCATCCTTTGGATAATGCAAAGTCAAAGTAATGTTGTTACCAGTACTAGTTGAGTTGAGATCATCAACACTGACTGCTTGGCCATTGTATTCACGGCTTGCGCTACCTGAAAGAGTAGCTGAAGCATTAGCCTGGTTAATCGTGAAAGTCCCGTTGCCAGAATTAGTTAAGTCAAAGTTTGGATTATTAGCATTTAACTTAGCCAAACCAGCATCAGTCAAGACAACCTTGTAAGTACCCACATTAACTGGCGCATTACCATCAGCCCAAGTAAAGTCGCTGCTATTTAAGCCAGTGGCATCAAGCGTAACGGTTTGACCATTAACAGTCGTTGTAAAGACAAACTTACTTGGATCAAGTGTACTTGGAGCAGCACCATTATAAGTCATCTCATAATTGCCGCTCTGAGCATTAGCCATTACAGCATTATCAGCAAGCTTATTAATCATGTAAGTTGCATTGCTGGTAATAGTTGATTGCCCATTTTGAGTCCAAATAATACTGTTGTTGCCGTATTTAGCAATAATGCCATTTTTACCTTGAGCAGTTAAACGAACTTGATAGTTGCCAGCATTGATTGGTAAGGCAGTAGTCCAGTTCATACCATCGGTTGAAAATTCAACATCGCCGGCTTGAAGAGTATACATACCTGCGCCTGCAGTTGGTCCTGTAACATTCACTTTCAAAGCATTATTAAGTTCAGCATTAGTAATAGCTTGGCCATTATAAGTACTAGTACCAGTACCAGTTAATGTAGCTGTAGCTACAGCACCCCAAGTGATATTAATAGTTGTATCTTGCGAAGTACCATTGACTGTTTCAGCTGGAATTTGCCCATTAACGAGTTGAATTGGAGTAGTAACTCCATTAACTGTTTTAGTAACAGTCATTGTGTAGCCGCCTACTTTTGGTACATTTAATGCATACCAATACATTGAATCAGTACCCCAATCGTTATAAGCAATTCCACTATCATTAACATTCAAGTGTGCGGTACGTGTAATTGTAGACTTTTGAACTGTCGTTTCTGTTTCTTTACCTGGTTGAGTAATATTAATTGTTCTTGTAACTGTTTTACTAAGTTTAGAATTAGGAACATAGTAAGTAGTTAACGAATTACGCCAGTACCAAGTTGAATCAGTATCATTTGTATAACCCGTTCCAGAATTGACTCCTGGATTGCCAAAAACAGTTGAACTATAAATTGCTGCTGGATAAGCACTGATGATCGCAGTATAGCCATCTTTAGTAGGAACGTTAATTCCAAGCGAAGATCCTGAAGGTTGACCGTTACTTCCTAAGCCAGTCCAATTACCCTGACCAGAGATAACGTGGAACCCTGGTGTATCGCTATCGCCAGCATCAGTATCCCAACTCCAACCACTATATGTGATTGTGTTAGTTGACACATTTAGGCTTCCGGTCTTTTTATAAAAGATCTCAAGCTTATATGGTGAAAATACTTCTTCCCCAGTTAAATCGCCAGCGTCAGCATAAACATAGTTTTCAGTGACAGTCCGAGTTTGAGTTTCATTAGGAATATACAAAACAGTATGAACTGGACGTGCTTCATAAATTGGAGCGTTCTCAGTATATGCTAAGGATTCCTTACCTTCGTCGGATGTCCCTGCCTTATTCCAAGTTGGGTAAACAAATTGATTTGCTGGTTGACCCGATTGATCAGTAACCGTTGCAGCGGTGTAACCATCCAATGTCGGCACATCAGCTACAACTGCTCCCCAGCTTTGTGGAAGGCTAGTCCAAGTACCTGATTCAACATGGTAACCATTCTGCCCTTGCTTGGTATCCCAAAGCCATGGAGTGTAGGTAACTTTCTTAGTAACCAGATCCTTTGACTTAGTTCTTGAGTAGTACACATCAAGGACAGCAGAAGTAAATGCAGACCCGTCTGGCGTATAAGTACCATCGGCATTAACTTTAGCCTTAATATAGTTCACAGTCGGCTTACGAGTTTGTTGTTCTTGTGTTTCCTGGATCTTGTGCTTAAGATTAATGGTCATCGTTGCACCGGTTAAAGCCTTAAGAACGGAGAAAGTATTCTCCCACTGATAGTTTGGAGTTGTCCAATCGGCGGTTGGATTGGTAAGCGATACCCCGTAACTCCCAACTAACTGCACCCCATCCGGCACGCCAGAAGTTGAAACAGAATAATAGTCACCAGCATCAGCACCTGCTGGAAATGTTAATTTCGTGTTAATGCTTGGATAATAGCCACCAGTTCCTGCTGCAGCACTGCCTGACACTTCTACCGTACCAAGATTAGTATTTGAATCTTCATCGTGGAAAGTAATGTAGAAGTGCATCTTTTGGTGAATTGGCACTTGAACAACAGGTGTAGTTTGACTAAAAGCAGCCAAAGTATACTGACTTGGAATTGACGCACCGTTTCCTAGTTCATAGCCGTCTGGCATTGCCATATGGAATTTAAGATTTGTTTCAACTCCAGGAACAAATTCTTGTGAGTAAGTTTCACCAACAACATTGTTATCATTATATTCATCCACAAACTCAAAATTAACTTTTTGAGCAATATTTACCTTCGCATTTACTTCATAGTAGTAAGTGCCATCAGCGTCTACAATAGCATCTTGCTGCGTTGCAGTTGGGGCATTGCCAACCCAAGAAAAAGTAGCCCCGCTTTGAATTAAAGCAGCCGCATTGGAAATAAATTTTGAGGCTAAATTTGTCAAATCACTTCCAGCAACTACATAAGCAGGTGTGTCGCTATCCATAGTATAAGTCTCTGGTGCAATATGTTCGGTTGAATCAGCATGAGGGGTTACAGGTTTAATATTCGATTTTTCTTGAGTAGCAGAATTACTATTACTTTGATTAGTTTTAGTAGAAACGGAAGTTTCGCTAGTTAAGACAGGTGTATATTTTGAAGTTGAGGTTGATCTATTTTTTTCAACAGTATTTTGGGCAGAATTATCCTTAGAGCTTGTTGTGTCAGAGCTATCTTTTGAAGAAGTAGATGCTTGAGTAGCAGTAGCTTTAACAATATTAATAGTTGTTTGACTTTGTGCTTGCTTAGATTTACTTACTTGAGTAGCAGTTTCAGCAGATGCACTATTTGTCTGATCTTCTGACTTGTTACTCTTAATTTCAGCAGCAATTGGAATTGGAGCATGCTTTTCAGCGGTTGCCAAAGAAGATGCCTCTACTTTTGAGTCATCTTTTTTATCAGTATTATTATCAGAACTATTATTAGTAGTATTAGATGATACACTAGTCGTTGTAGTGTCCGCCGCATTAACATCCGTACTTGCGTGAACTGTCTGACCTTCATTAAAAGTTAGAAATAAAGTTGAAAGTAAAACAGAACAAACACCAACGCTCAATTTTCTAATACTAAAACGTTGTTTAGAATCAAAGTCTTTTTTATTGAATAACATTTTAGCCTGTCCCTTCAATTTTAAATTGGTAATAGTTATAAGATTTCTATAGTTATTTTAACGCGTTAAAAATAATTCTTATAGGATTTTTGATTAATTTATTATAACAACTCAATTTACTACTTTATCAGTATTAACTCTAGAGATTGCTATTCTTATTATACTAGAATTTTATCAATTATTACATTATTACGAATTTCCAATACATATACTTTACAGGTTAAATAAAAGTTATGATTGACATTCGCGTAAATTAATGGAAAACAAAATTAAGTTTTATAGATTACATTTTTAACATAACACACAATAGATCCCAAACAAAAAAAGCTCGCAAAATACGAGCTATTTTTTATCTTTTTTCTTCTTTCCAGCTTCTAATTTCTGTTACATCCTGTGCAACCTCTAAGCATCCCAGATACTTTCCATCTTTTCGAACGGCTAAATATTGCAAATATAAATATCGTCCTATATGCCGCGGCTCAAACCAAAATTCATACTTATCTTTCTTTCCTTGATGGAAATCATCAAAAATTTTCTTAACTCGTGGAACGCTCTCAGGAAGATGACAAGAATATACACTATTGCCAATCGCATTTTTAGAATGCGGAAAAATACTTGCCCCTCCACCAAAATATGCAACCTGATCATGTTCATCGACAAACGTTATCGCAAATGGCAATAAGTCTAAGATTGCTGACAGCTGTTCTAAATTTAAGCTACCTTCTGCAAAGTTCAAGGCTAAACTGCTTAACTTATCTAAAGAGATCGGCCCTGCAACTTTTGGCTTTATCTTTGGCTTCCAGTTCATCGGCTTTTGAATTAAAGTATAGCCAATCTGCTCTTCTTCATTCTTAACATTGCCCCAGTCTTCTTCACTAGCAACTTCATCAAGCATTGGAAGCATAATTTTTTCTTCTTTGAAAATCATCTCAAGAACTTCATGAGCAGCACTTTTTATTACACTAGCAACTTCACTTGGATCCACATTTTTTTGATTAACAAGCATATTAGCTTGACCAATTAATTTTCTAATTTTATCATCAACACCCCACATAACTTTAGGTGGAGCAGTAATACCATACTTAGTCATAAGTGGAAACATAGAAGTTTCTTTACGGGCATAGTGATAGTGAATTTTTGCCAGATCTTTTAACTCTTGCTTCAACTTAGGTAGAGCATCAGAAGATCCAGCTTCCCACTTAGCCAAATCAGGAAGCAAGGCATCATTAATTAAAGATTTAATTACAATATTTTCTAACTTAAAAGTATGAACAGGATGACCAGGCGTTTCGAATTCTGGACTTTCTTTATTTTCTTTAATATTGCCTTTAAAAACATCCGCATGAACATTACACAGGTATTGAATCTTTCTTGGATCAAGTCCTTGCGCAATTAATTCTCTTTCAGCTGCTGTAATTTCAGCTACATCAACCTGATCAAAAGCAGCTTGAAACATTTTTTTTGCTTCTTCTAATTCTCCACCATTTTGAATAAAATTTAAAATTTTCAAAATTGCCTCTTGGCGTTGTTTAGCTAATTCTTTCATTTATCAATCACCTTGTAGCCTTTATTTTCAAAAGCCTGCTTTATCTTATTAAGATCAATTTTCATTGCCTGTGCTCCAAGCGGAATGGTCATCACACGTCCGACTGTTGATAATAAGCCCGGAATTTTAATTCTAGTAAAACCACAATCATACATAATTTGAACGAAATCCGGATATTCTTCAGCTAGTTTCTTAATCGGCACTGAGAAATCAACGATTTTTTGCTTTTCCTCGGTGTCTTCAATTTCTTCTTCTTGATCAAGAGCTTGTTCATTATCAAGCATCCCTAATTGCTGCTTAGCAGCTGTCGTCATTCTTTCTGGACTCCAAACCGGGTACCAAACTAATTTCACATCACAAGTCTTAATCTCAGGAACCGTCAAAACTGCCTTTTCAATTGCATTTTGTAGATATGTCGACAAGGGACAGCCAACAATAGTTAAAGTCATCTTAATCGTGGCATGATCTCCTTCAATATCAATTCCATAAATCAAGCCTAGATTAACCACATCAACTAGTAGTTCAGGATCTTCTACTTTTTGAAGAGCTGTCATAATTTTATCGACTAATTTCAAATTCTTTTCTTGCATCTTTTTCACCTAAAAAAATAAGAGAAACATTATCGTTTCCCTTATTCTATCAAACTTATCTAACTAGCTTGTCCCAAATAATGACTTTCTTAGCTTTAAGAGACTTTTGAACATCGATAATTCTTTGGTTACTTGAACCACGAAACTGTAAAGTAAGATCCTTTAAGTCATCCATAAAGCGTCCATCAACCAGAATATCAATTTTTGAAAGCATTTCCTTCTTATCTGGCGTTTCTTTTTGGAGTTCATCCCAAGTATAACCTGACCAAGACCAAATATCTTTAGTATGTCCGAATTCTTTGCGCACTCGGTTAATTAATTTTAAGCAAACCCAAGTATTCAAAAATGGTTCTCCGCCTAATAAAGTCAATCCTTGCACATAAGATTGAGACATATCTTCAATAATTTTATCTTCTAACTCTTGTGTATAAGGACGTCCATAATTAAAGTTCTGCGCTGCCAAATTATAGCAGCCAGGGCAATCAAATAAACATCCGCTTACATATAAACTGCATCTAACGCCTTCCCCATCAACAAAGTTAAATGGTTTATAGTCCGCAATTTTATGCTTAGAATATTCTTCCGATATCCATTCTTGTGGTTTAGGATTTTTAGGTTTCCTATGTTGCTGCTTTAATTTTTTAGCATGTTCAACTTGCGGCTTATATTGGTTAGAATCAACAAAAATTGTATCGCCGCCAACATTAACTTTAATTAAGTTACCTCGAACATCAGGACCTTCTTGACTGTTTTTATCTTTTTCTGGCATTAATATTCGTCATTCTTTCTAACTTCATCCTTAGCCATTTTTTCTTCCATTCCTAAGTTCAAGTGCTTTACACGGTGAACAATTTCTTCGTGACGACCATGAACCATCGGACGCTTCAAAGGATTACCAAGATAGCCACAAGTACGTTTTACACAATCACAAGTTTCTGGGTCGTGGTTGCCGCATTGAGGACATTCAAATCCTTTAGCAGTTGCCTTAAATTCACCCTTAAAACCACACTTATAGCATTGATCAATTGGAGTGTTAGTTCCTAAGTATCCTACCTTGTCATAAGCCCAATCCCAAACAGCTTCTAAAGCCTTAGGATTTTGTTTAAGGTTTGGGTACTCACAATAGTGAATAAAGCCACCAGCCGCATAAAATGGATATGGTGCTTCAAAGGCTAATTTTTCAAATGGAGTTGGGTGTTTTCTAACATCATAGTGGAAAGAATTAGTGTAGTACTCCTTGTCAGTAATATCTTTCACTTTACCGAATTTCTTAGTATCTAAACGGCAAAATCTATCAGTTAAACTTTCACTTGGAGTTGAGTAAACACTGTAATGGTAGTGATTTGGATCTTCTTTTTCCCACTTAGCGCAGTAGTCATGAAGCTCTTTAACAATATTAATTGTAAATTGATGAGCTTCTTCATTGTGTTCCCAGTTTGGCCCGTAAAAAACGGTACCGACTTCATATAAGCCGATATAACCTAAAGAAACAGTACAACGACCATTTTTAAATAAGTCATTTACATTATCTTCTGCATTCAGACGCTTTCCAAAAGCACCATATTCGTAAAGAATTGGGGCATTATCAGGAACGGCTTCAGTACAACGCTTAGCCTTAATTTGTAAAGCTTCATGTGCTGTTTGAACTTTTTCTCTAAAGATTTGCCAGAATAAATCTTTGTCACCCTTTGATTCCATTGCAATTCTAGGTAAATTCAAAGTAACAACACCTAAGTTCATTCGACCAGAATTTACTTCCTTACCAGTTTCTGGATCTTTCCAGCCCTGTAAAAATGAACGACAACCCATTGGAGCCTTAAATGAACCTGTGATTTTCTTAATCATGTCATAGCTAACAATATCTGGGTACATCCGCTTAGTTGAACATTCTAAGGCTAATTCCTTAATATCGTAGTTTGGATCGCCAGGATGTAAGTTAAGCCCCTTCTTTAAGGTGAAAACTAATTTAGGAAAGATAGCAGTTCTTTTATCTTTACCTAAACCTTCAATTCTAATCTTCAAGATAGCCTTTTGAATTTCGCGCTCAATCCATGAAGTTCCTAACCCAAATCCTAAAGTAGTAAATGGAGTTTGTCCCTGACTTGAAAATAAGGTATTAATTTCGTATTCAAGAGCTTGCATAGCATCGTAGATGTCTTTCTTAGTTCTCTTGATTGCAAAAGCCTTGATTTTTTCTTCATCATCAAAAAATTCGCGCGCTTCATTAATATTCTTATGGTAATTCTTTTCAGCATAAGGAGCTAAAACTTCATCAACTCTATCAGCTGAGCAGCCACCATATTGACTGGAAGCTACATTAGCAATAATTTGCGACATTTGCGCCGTAGCAGTTTCAATTGAATGAGGAGACTCAATATTAGCATTTCCAATCGTAAAGCCATGACTAAGCATTTCTTTAAAATCAATCAAACAGCAATTAGTTAACGGGCTAAGTGGAGTATAGTCTAAATCATGCCAGTGAATATCGCCGCGTAGGTGCGCCTTAGCAATATGTTCAGGCATCATTGTCAATCCAATCGTCTTACCAACAACACCAGCAGTTAAATCACGCTGAGTTGAAAAAACACGTGAGTCTTTATTGGCGTTTTCATTAACAATCGTTGGATCATGGTGGACTAAACGATCCAGACGGTTGGTAGTTTCAGTTTGCTTTTCAAAATTAGCTTCGTCTTCCCTGCGGTAGTCTACGTAAGCATTGGCTTCATCATCAAATCCTAGTTCTGTTAAAGTTTGGACAAAGGCATCTGCAATATCTTTCGTAGAAGTTTGTTTTACACCATTTAATTTTTTCAAAATAGAAGGTAAAATATCTGCTTCATGTTCTGTAAGATGCAAGTTGTCTAAGACCATTTCAATTTTGTAAAGAGCAAAAGGATAGATGCTACCATCTCTTTTAATGGCTGTTTCTGGAAGGGTCATTTGAGTAATTGATTTAATTTGAGCATCTTGTTGTAACATGGTCATTCTCTTCTTTCACAATATGTATGGTTATATTCTACCAAAAACTACATGATATTGTAGGTATTGACTTTTCAGAACATATATATTGTATTTAGCAAAATTCACGTCAGACAAGAAAGAAGAGAATTTTAAACTTTTTCTATAATCAGTAAAGTAGAAAATTATTAGCAAATAATAAGCCAAAATTTATTGGACAAAAAAAGAGCTGAATTTCAGCTCTCTTTTATCATCTAAGAAAATTAATCAAACCAGTAATTAAAATTACTGTGCTAATCAAATAGGTTTGCCAAACAGCAATATTACTATCATCCTTACCTAATTTCTTCGCCATTTGGTGCCCACGACGATACATTAAAACTGCCACGACCACTAGAATAATTCCCAAAATTATGTAAAAAATTTTAGGAAGTGTCAATGAAGTATTCCCCATCATAAACATAGCTGACACGACAATTAATACCCCACTAAAAAACGTTCCAAAATAAATCACATAAGGTGCAGTTGGCATTTCTTTAGTTTTTTTATCCCATTTATAAAATCTAAAAGTACGGTACAGCTCAAAAAATCCTAGTAACATCGTTACTATGCATAGAGCCATTAATCCCCAGTCAATCATTCTATTTTCCTACTTTCTCAAGTAGCTTTCCTATCATCTTTATTTTAATACTTTTAGATACAAAAATACCCTCTAAGCAATGTCATTCTACTTAGAGGGTATTTCTTAACTAAATTTCATTTTCATGGTTTTCTTGTTGGCCATCACGAAGTGCTTGTTTTTTTAACTTCTTAGCTTCTTCTTCAAAATATTGTCCCTTATTTACCTCATAGTACTTCTTGTATCTAGCATAGTAGTTGTGGAACATATAACGCATTAATAGCCAACGTTTGAAACTCCGATCTTTATCGTAAAAGACAGTAGTACCATAATGACCTTCATCAATTAATTTTTCAGCTAAACGCTTTGAGCCGTTATCATAAGCATATTCCTTAAAGATTTTCTTAGGAACCCCAAGCCAAAGCATGTAGTTAGCACCATCTTTATTACCATATACAGTTGGCTTATCTTTTAAATTATCTTCTACATAATCATCTACATACCACTTAGCCAAGTTATAGCCATTTAAAGTTACATAGAAACTTGAACGACCTTGACGCAAGTTAATTTCAAAGAACTTGTATTCTCCATCTCTTGGATCATATTTAATGTCAAAATTGGCCATTCCTGTGTAATTCAACTTTTCAAGGAATGATTGAACTGTATCATAAAGTTTTTGACTAAATGCTGGCAAAATTGCCATGTAGTTACCGATTGACTGTGGAGTAGGGTCTTCAAGAAGTGGATGGCCTAGACACATCATCTTAACCTTGTGGTCTTTATCAACGTAGGCATTAAGAACACGCATATTAGAATCATCACCTGGGATAAAGTCTTGCAAAATCAAGTCTTCAGTATAACCGTTAGTATAAATCTTGCCTACAATATCGACTAATTCAGTTTCATCGTGAATAGTAAATGCCTTTTTACGGCCTTCAAATTGACAATTTAACCAAGAAACAGGATCTTCTGGCTTTAATTCAATTGGATAATCAAATGGTAAATTTAAGTAATTTTCAGCCTTGTAGTCATCCATGGTCACAATCTTAGTATGTGGATATGGAAGACCATATTTTTCAGCAATTTCGTAGAATCCCTCTTTAGAAATTAACTTCTCTAGCAAGTCATAATCAATATAAGGAACAACGAAAGTATCCTTTAATTCATCTTTGTGCTTAGCAAGTAATTCTGCATATCCATCCCCACAAGCGATTAAAATAACTGGTTCTGGGTGATTCTTGTATTCTTCAATTTTCTGCTTCATTACGTTCATAAAGCCTGGATCTTCTTCAAAGCCTTCATGAACTTCCACATCAACAATTTTAGAGTAACGCGTTGCTGCTAATTGGCTAGCTGCCCATGCTTGAACCTTAATTCCATAGGCTTCATTGAATGAACGTGCCATTCCATAAACATTGATGTCGCTACCTAATAAAATAGGAGTAAATTTTGCTTGTACCATTTCGTATCCGTACTTCTCTCTAACTTTAATTAAACAAGTCTGCCACTTTCAATTAACTCTGCAACCTCTGGTTGAACATGCTGATACTTTTTAACAGTTTCATCATAGTCAACAAAGAACAACTTGTACCATACTAAGAAAGTGTAAATTGCCCAGATTTGACGACGAGCTGAGCCATCGCCTTTGTAGTTATCATCAAGTAATTTAACAATCTTCTTCTGGTCAAAAATATCATTTACAAAGTCTTCAGTAAACAATTCTCTAACTTGCTTATAGAATCTAGGTTCCTTAAGCCATTGCTTGATTGGAGTTGGAAAGCCAAGCTTTGGTCTTTGTGCCCATTCTTCTGGCAAGACTTTTTCAGAGGCCTTACGAAGAGCATATTTAGTATCATGACGGTTAACTAAATACTTAGTTGGAATTGAGTTAGCAAGCTCTGCAATCTTCTTATCAAGATATGGCACACGTAACTCTAATGAGTGAGCCATTGAGATCTTATCTGCTTTTTGCTCAATATCATTAAGCATAAAGTGGTGAAGATCAATATATTGCATTTGCTTAACTTCATCAATATTCTTAACTTTCTTGAAGTCTTCTTGATAAATGCCATTAACTGTCAAATCATTCTTGTACTTATCACGTAAGATATTATTAGCATCTTTAGAAGTAAAGATAGTCGGATAATCCATATCATAAATTACGGATTGACCAACGTAAAACTCGCTTGGTTCTGCTAAGTTAGTGTACATATGTACCTTACCTGGGAAGTTAGGCATCTTCTTAATCTTATGAGCTAAGCGAACACGGCTCTTCTTAGGTAATTTCTTCAAACCGGCAGTAAAGACCTTGATTACGTCGTTATGCGTATGCATTCCATAGTTTACATAACCAGCAAATAATTCATCAGCACCTTCACCAGAAAGAGCAACAGTAACATGCTTTCTAGCCAATTTACACAAGTACCATAATGGAATAATTGATGGGTTAGCATCTGGTTCATCCATGTGATATTGCATTTCTGGGAAGTCGCGCATGGCTTCATCTGCATCAACCTTATCAGCGAAGAACTTCCAGCCATGTAAATCAGAAAGTGCCTTAGCTTTTGATGCTTCGTTATAAGTTGAATCATCAAAAGAAACTGAAAAGACATCTTCAGGATCAAGTAAGCTAGTTAAGTAAGAAGAATCAATACCTTCAGATAAGAACGCACCAACTGGTACGTCAGCGTTTCTATATAAGTCAACAGTTTCCTTTAAATCTTCGTTGATCTTATCTAAAGTTTCTTCAAAGCTTAAGCTATTCTCAACATACTTAGCATCCCAGTATTGATGAGTCTTCATTTTACCATCTTTATATTCAAACCAGTGACCTGCTGGGAAGCGGTAAACCCCCTTAAAGAAAGTTTCCTTTAAGTCATTGTATTGATTCATTAAATATGGCTTAACTGCTTCAGTATTTAATTCCTTCTTAAAGCCAGGATAAGCTAAGAAGCTCTTCAATTCACTACCAACGATCAACTTACCATTTTGGTCTGAATAATACATTGGCTTAATTCCAAAGAAATCACGTGCACCATATAAAGTCTTAGTATTGTCATCCCAAATTACAAAGGCAAACATACCACGAACGCGCTTCAATAAGCCGTCCATTCCCCATTCTTCATAGCCGTGAAGTAAAACTTCAGTATCAGCTTTAGTAGTGAAGGTGTGACCAGCATCAATTAATTCTTTTCTTAATGGTTTAAAGTTATAAATTTCACCATTAAAAATAATTGCTCTACTTTTATCTTCATTAAAAATAGGTTGACTTCCGCCACGCAAATCAATAATTGATAAACGTCTAAAACCTAAAGCCACATGATCATTGGTATACTTTCCATCTGAAGATGGTCCACGGTGCTTGATCGTGTCCATCATTCCTTGAATAGCACAGTCTTTATCCTTCAATTCGGGATCGAAAAACGCACAAATTCCACACATAAGTAACTTTCACCTCAAAATATCTTATTATAAGCTATTTACATTTCAAAAACTAAATTCGATAGAATCTTCTCTTAGAAGCCGCACCATAACCAAATACCTGTAGTAAATGTCTTTTAATATCAACATTTACAATGTAGCCTGCTGCTTCATTAGCATGATCCATTTGTCTATTCCAGCGCTTATTATATTGCGTAGTAAGCGCATGGTTTGGTCCCATAAGGGCCGAACAATTAAAAAATATATATTGGATACCATTAATCCGATATTGGTCCTCAGTATGACGGTGTCCACAGAAATATGCAACTATTTTTGCATTCTTAATTTTCGTAAAATCAAAGCTATTAGCTAAGGTAAATTCAGGAGGAACGTCTCTAGAATTAAGGTATCCTTTTTCATGTTGATTAAAAGCAACCATCAATTCATGTAGCGAACGCCCATTGAATTTTAGGGCATTTGTTCCCTTGCGAGTAATAGGGTTAGCATGACTCATGAAAATAATCGTTTTACCATTTGAATTTTCAAGAATTTCGATAATTTCTTGCATCTGGTCTTCACGAATAGCTAAAGAAAGCTTCGTATCATACTTTTTCTTTCCTTGATCGTCTAATTCATAGGGTAAGTCAGAAGTATTAACGGTAATAATTCTGACATCATCTTTATCGAAGTATGCGACACCATGTTTACGCGTGATGTAATGAATGCCATCCTGTGCATACATGCTTGGCCACATAATATCTTCGAATTCATTTTCAGGAAAACTAGCCCTTAAATCATGATGTTCATCAAATTTGTCATTTTCATCATGATTCCCCTTAATCACAGCAAAATTAGTCTTTTTAGAGCGAAATGTTCGTGATAAGGAAATTAATTCGGCTTCACCTACTAAGCCTGGATCAGACCCATCCATCCAATCGCCTAAATGAGCTTTTAAGTCTAAAATGTCTTTGTCTTCAAGATAATTAAATTCCTTAACATGTCTTAAACCGTTATGGCCATAAAAATCAATACTATCAGTATCTTTATAATGAGTATCAGTTAAAACGCCAATATTAATCGAATTATAGCCTTTTCTGCTATGCTTTTTTACATAGTCGACTAATTGATCTAACTGATCTTCAACGATATAACGACGCCCGGTCCGCTTATTAACAAAGGCAGTATACCGATTTAATCTTTTATCAAACTTTCTGACATAAGCTGGTGCTAAATCAGAAGCATCAACTGAACGCAAAGCTTGGTGCAAAACATTATCAGTATCTTTGTAAACAATAAGCTTATATTCTTCACCATGTGGCGTGCCTTCCGGTGCTCCAACGTTATACTCACCGACAGTCATGTATTTTTGCATTCCGTCAAATGGAACATTATTTTTCTTTCGCATCATCTTCCGAGTCATCCCGGAAAACTTATCAATCATACCTTTGGTTTTGTTGATAATTTTCATGATACTCTTCCCCACTCATCACACAAAAAAAGGCCTTTAATTGGCCTTGGGGTTAATTTTTTGCCAAAGCAGCAGCGGCAAGACCCAATGATAAAACCGCATCTTTAGACAAAACCTTTTTTAAGTCATCTGGAGCAATTGCTCTGACAGCACCAATAACTTTCAAACTATATAAAAGTACATGTAAGTCAGTAGCACGATCATAGCTACCATCTTGCAATGGATCTTCATGATTATAGGTTAAATTAATTTCATCCTTATCAACATAGCCATCTACATGATTAGTCAAAATGCGATCGCTTAATTCACTTAGTGGTTGATCTAAATGAAGTAGAGTTAATTTACCATCAGATTCACTGTTGTAGTATTCATCTTGAGTCATATCAAAGTATTCTTCGATTGGCTTATCAAGAATGCCTAGACTATTAATTTCATTATAAATTCTTTTGGTATTCAGGTCTTGTTGACCGTTGATAATTTTTTCTTGTGATAAAGCAATATCATCAGCCAATGTCATGGTAGTTAAATTATCCATCATTGTCCTCCTTGAAATACAACTTCCATTATAACAAAAAAGTTCTTTTTTTCCTTTACTTATCATTATTATAGGTAGATATTACAAAAAAATTTAGAATTTGACAAAAATAAAAACGAGTAGCTAAAAATTCTACTCGTTTAAATAATAAATTAGACTAATTTCTTTCGAATCCAGCCAGAAATCCAGTCAATAATGACAACCATGACAATAATACCAACTAAGATAACACCTACACGGTTCCATTGACGATATTGCAAGGCAATAATTAATGGATAACCAATACCACCAGCACCAACTAAACCTAGAATGGATGCTGAACGAATTGAAACGTCAAAACGGTACAAAGTATTAGAAATTAAAGCTGGCATTAAGTTTGGCATTGTTGCAAACATAATAATGTTAAACTTAGATCCACCAGCTGCTGTAACAGCTTCATTAGCTCCTTCTTCAAGGTTCTCAATTGCTTCCGAGAACAATTTAGCAAGCATCCCCACGGAGTGAAAACCTAAAGCTAAAACACCGGCTGCCGAACCAGGTCCAACAGCTTTAATAAACATCAAAGCCAAAACAATTTCTGGGAAAGACCGAATAACAGCTAAAACAATTTTTCCCGAGCGGGAAGTATACCATTTTTTGTGGCGCGTGTTAGCTGCCCAGAAAGCAAAAGGTAATGAGATAACTGCAGAAATAAAAGTACCCAAGAAAGCAATACAGATTGTTTCCCATAATTGAGAAATTAGATCTTCGCCGCTTCCGTTATATACATAAGACCAATCTGGATGGAAAATACCAGCCAAAATAGCACCGGCAATTTGACCAGCAGTCGCTTTTATTCCCCCAAAGTTCATTCCTACAAATGACCAAATAATTAAAGCTACAGTAACAATTGCAATTACCCAATGCTTAATTTTTTTCTTAGTGTCAATTGGTTTAGGAGGTAGTTTTTTCATTGTAGTATCCATTATTTCATCAACGCCTCCCGAGATTTAGTAGAAACATAGTCGATAAGAACTACGACGACGATAATAATTAAAATAATTAGACCAGTTTTAGCATAGTCAAAGACTTGTAGAGTTTGTTGCAAGTAAAGACCGATACCACCAGCACCGATATATCCAAGAACTGTTGAAGCTCTGACGTTAATTTCAAATGCATATAAAACATAAGAAATAAAGTAAGTAATAATTTGTGGCATCACAGCAAAATGGATAATTTGAAGCTTGTTTGCCCCAACAGCAGTTAAAGCTTCAATTGGACCTGGATCAATGGTTTCAATTGCTTCATAAAACAATTTAACAACTACACCAAAAGTAAATACTGATAAGGCTAACACACCGGCAACTGGTCCAATACCAACAATTGCAACAAAGATTGCACCCAAAAGTAAATCTGGAATAGTTCTAACAATATTCATGATCACTCTCAAAATGCCAGTAACTGCCTTATTTTTAACAATATTTCTTGCAATTAAAAGCGAATATACAAATGCAATAGCTGAACCAATCACAGTTCCTAAGATAGCCATTTTAATTGTTTCAATTAAAAGCGGAACTGCTGTAGCAGCATATCCCCAGTCTGGGTGACACATTTGCACAAAAATATCGGTAAATTGGCTAAAGTTATTAAACAAAACGCTAATGTGCGTATTGGTTACATTTACCGAAAGAAAGAGACCTAAAACCATAATTACGACCCAAACAAGGTTCATAATTTTAAATTTCTTTTTAGGCAATTCAGCTAAATGCTGTTCCTTAGATTTAGGCATCTTCTTCCCCTTTCTTGCCGTTTCCGCCATTGTAAATATCGTCAAAGACAGCTTGAGAAGTTTCACTCATCTTGCCATCATAAACGATTTGACCGGCACGGACACCGATTACTCGATCTCCAAACTCTTTAGCAAGTTCAACGCTGTGAAGGTTAGCAACAACTGTCATACCGTATTCTTCATTAAGCATCTTTAAGTCATGCATAACTCGACGTGAAGTTTGAGGATCAAGAGAAGCTGTTGGTTCATCGGCTAAAATAATTTTAGGATTTTGAGTAAGTACACGAGCAATAGCAACACGTTGTTGTTGTCCACCAGAAAGTTGGTCTGCGCGAGTATAAACCTTATCTGCCAAATCAACACGTTGCAATGCTTCATACGCTTTTTGCTTATCTTCTTTAGTAAATAAGTTAAAAGTTGTCTTCCAAGTTGGATAATATGCAACTCGACCAGTTAAAACATTTCGCAAAACGCTTGAACGTTTAACCAAGTTAAAACTTTGGAAAATCATACCGATATCACGACGGATTTCACGCAAGTCTTTTCCTTTAGCAGACGTAATTGATTTACCATCAATTAAGATATCTCCCTTAGAAACATCTTGTAGACGATTAATAGAGCGAAGTAATGTTGATTTACCTGCACCAGATAAACCTACCACTACTACAAATTCTCCCTTATCAATATTTAAGTTAATATCCTTTAAACCAACTGTTCCGTTATCATAAATTTTGCTAACGTCTTTAAGTTGAATCATTGGCTGATTAGTAGCTGCCATTTAATCTAAATTTCTCCTTAACATATTTATATTGTTTACAGTGCATAAAAAGATAATCATCTTTTAGAGACAATTATCTTTTTACTAACTAAGCTATATTTAATTGACTATTTCTTGTCCTTGGCAATAATCTTGTCATATTTACGAACAATATCGAAGTTGCTGTCTTTAGACTTAGTGTAGCCTTCGTGACTGTAAACAGATTCGATAATCTTCTTACCTTCTTTAGATTGACCAACTTCAATAAATGCCTTTGCAAGTTTCTTTTGGAATGACTTAGACATATCGCTTCTAATAGAAATAGTATCGTTAGGAATTGGCTTAGTGAAGTAAATTGGAACAACTTGGTCCATAATTTTAGGGTTATCTTTTTTAACGATGTTACGAGCATCTTCAAAAACAAATGCTGCGTCAGTATCGCCATTTAATACGTTAAGCACTGCTTGGTCGTGTCCAGTAACAGTAACTAACTTACAATCTTTTGGAACGTTTAATCCTTTTTCTTCAAGTTCAGCAACTGGGAAAACATATCCTGCTGAAGAAGTTGGGTTTTGAACTGAAATACTCTTACCCTTTAAATCTTTCCAAGACTTAATCTTAGAACCCTTCTTAACAAGAATTTCGGCTCTATAAGAGTTAACCAAGTTCTTAGTAGCTTGACCACCTGGTTGTTTTACACCGTAGCGTTGTGCTTGAAGTAAAACATTAGCTGCTCCTTGCTTGTGAGCTAATACGTAACCATCTGGTGGCAAGAAACCAACATCAACCTTTTTAGATTTCATTGCTTCAACAACAGTGTTGTAGTCAGTTGACATTGAAACATGAACTGGGATACCAAGTTTCTTTGAAAGCATCTTTTCTAAAGGCTTAGCACGAGCTTCAAGTTTATTAGCAGCTTGACTAGGTACAAATTGGATAGTTAATGACTTAGGTGTATAACCATCTTTTGAACTATTTGACTTGTTAGAACAAGCAGTTGCAACAACAGCAAGTAAAATTGCAAAAAGGCCAACCAAGACTTTTTTGAACTTTTTCATCGTTTCCTCCTAATGAAACACATTAAATGACAAATACAAAAAAAGACTCAATATGATAAGCTGACAAAAATAGCTAATCACATCGAGTCTTAAAAGTCGCTAAAAAACCAACGAAAGCGCCAACACCAATGAAGACTGATTCCCAGAAAGAACCAGCCCAAGAACGAGCCACTGAATCTTGGTTACGTTTTATAATGTTGTAATCGAAATTCACCATCATCGCTCTTCCTTCCCTAGTACTAACGTTCGTTCTTATGTATCATACCAAAAATATTCGTACTTGGGTACTATTATTTTAATGAAAGCGCTCGTAATTTTTAATTGATTGAATTGGATCGATCCACTTTATAAAAAAATCACTCCATTAGTAAATAATAGAGTGATTTTTTAATGTTCGCTTTTTAGAAATATTTTTTCTTAGGTTTTGCGACTTTTTTGTTATCAATATCAGTCTTAATAATTAAAACATCAGATAAAGCATGTTGGTTAACATAAGCAGTAACGCTTCCCATTAGCATTCTTTCCACTGCATTCATACCAGTTGCACCCATAATAATTAAGTCATTGTGGTGGTCCTTAATAAAATCAACCGCAATGATTCTCTTAGGCGAACCGTAACGAATGTGATAAGAAACATCAGTAAAGTTAAAATGTTCCTTAGCCCATTCTTTTAAGCTCTTAAGATACTCCTCAGAATCTTGGGTCATTTGATAAATGGTGTCTCCAGAAATCAAAGTATCTTGCATTTCCCCCATGAATTGACGAGTATCGATAACGTTTAATACATCCAAGTGAGCGTTATTATCAAGAGCAATCTTTACTGCCTTATCAAATGCACGCTCTGCTGTTTCAGATCCATCAACAGGAACTAAAATATTGTTATAATCTTTTACCATAAGTAATCATCTCCAAATGGAATTTGCATCTTTACATTGTAATTTTACCATTAATTATAACAATTAATAAATTTGTTTTCTTTTTATAGATCTAATAAATCTAAAATATTTATGAAAAAATATGTTAAAGTAATAATACTGTATTTAAATAACTTTAGTGAGGAAAAATATTAATGAGCGAAAATTATGAGACAAAATTAATTGGCATCCAAAATGGTCGCAATTTCCGCGAACTTGGGGGTTATAAAACCGTATCTGGTCAAACTATCAAATACAATAAATTGCTTAGAACCGGAAATTTAGCTGATCTTTCTTCATCAGACTTAGATTTATTGCAAAAACACGGCGTAAAATATGACGTTGACTTTAGAACCGAAAAAGAAAAAACTGAGCATCCTGATCGTGTACCTGAAGGTGCAAAATATATTTTTGATCCAGTTTTCAGCGATGACTTAACTAACGCTTCTAAAGGGATTTTTGCTTTAGAAGAAAATGCGGAAAAGGATCCCGAATTCGGCTTTAAGCATATGTTCTTTGCATATGAAGATATGATTAATGGACAAACAGCTCAAAAAGCCTATCGTAAGTTTTTCGATCTTTTACTTGCTAACGATCAAGAGAAAAATGCCCTGCTCTTCCACTGTACCGCAGGAAAAGACAGAACTGGATTCGGTGCATTGCTAGTTTTATCAGCATTAGGTGTACCTTTTACTACTATCAAATATGACTACACTTTAACAAATGTTACCACGAAAGATTTCGTTGATGGAATGCTTAAGCAAGCTGCCGCTGACGGCTCTAGCAAGCGCGTCTTGCAATCTATTAAGGATATTCAGTCAGTCTATCCAGAATACTTAGATCATGCCATACACGTTCTAAACCAGCAATATGGTGGAATCAATGAATACCTTCGTTCTACCATGAAGCTCTCAAGCCGTGATATCATGGATCTTAGGAGAATCTATCTTAAGGATTGATATATTATGGATATTCCAAAATATTTACAAATTGAAAACGAGCTAAAGAAAGAAATTATCTCTGGCAAATTTAAATACGGAGATAAATTCTATAGTGAAGCTCAATTAAAAGAAAAGTTTAATGTTTCATCTATTACTGTTATTAGATCTGTTAAAGATCTAGTTAAGGCAGGATACTTAGTTCGTCATCAAGGTAAAGGCACATTCATTTCACGCTCAAGAAAGGATAAATTAGTCCGTTTAAGTGATAATGAAGTTTTCTCTGATAAACAAGAAGAAGACAGAGTTAAAGTTTTAAAGCTACAAGAAGATAACCAAGCTAAAATGTTAAAGAAACTTGGTTTACCAAAATATGAGAGTTATTACTATATTGAACGCTTGCGTTTAATTGACGACACACCTTTTATGGTGCACCGTTCTTTTATTCCAGCTAAATTCATTAATAAAAATTTAGCTAAAGATCCTAATAACTATCATAGTATTTATGAAACGCTTCAAAAAGATAAGCAATTATACTTATTCGATGAGCCCTTTACAGAAACGGATACAATTGTAAAAGCTGATAGTGAAATTAGCCAGCAACTCAAAATTGCTAAAGATTATCCCGTTGTACGCCAAGTCAAGAAAACTATTTTATCTTCTACAGGAGAAGTAGTTGAAGTAGTCGTTGGCTATAAGCGCTGTGATTACTTTTCACTTTCATTCTCAAGTACTGACTATCCGGGAGTTTAATAATTTAATCTGGAGACAAAAAGAAGCTGCTAAGCAGCTTCTTTTTTTATTTCTCAGTTTCAAAATTAGTTTCTAAGAAATCATAAATTTCTTCATTTGAATCCGAATTAAATAATTCATTTAGATCATCAACTGAAGTTCCAGCTAAAAAGTCCATAATCTTAGCCAAAATAGTTGAATGCATATCTGGGTCATTGTTCAAAATTAAAAACAGGAATTTTACCTTTAACTTTTCAGTTGGATTAACCATGTTATTAAAGGTTGCAGAGTTTCTAAGAGCAATCGGTACAATTAATTGCGTGCTAACATAATTACCCTCAGTATGAGGTACGGCAACATCAGGCAATTCTCGAGATAAGGGTCTCATAGAAATTCCAGTTGGATATTTATCTTCGCGTTCAATAATATCGCCTAAAAAATCTTCTTTAACATAGCCTAAGTCATATAATTTTTGAGAAACGGTCTTAAAGATTTCATTTCGATCAGTTAAATCTGTTACAAAGACAGCTTCTGGATCGAAAAGACTTTTTTTAGTATTCGTAGTAGGTTCCGCCTTTCCTAAGCAAAAATTTCTAGTTTCATTATATAAAACCGATTTCAAAAACACAAAAGTGGGTGTTCCTTTTGTTCAAATTTTGTTAAAGTTAGTTAATGTAAAAATGTTCCACCGATAAGAAAGAAAGGTTTTTCCATGACAAAACAAAAGACAGTTTACTTTGGTGCTGGTTGGTTCACTGAAACTCAAAACAAGGCATACAAAGATGCAATGAGTGCTTTAAATGCTAACCCAACTATTGATCTAGAAAACAGCTATGTTCCACTTCAAAATCAATACAAAGACATTCGTGTTGATGAACACCCTGAATATTTACATGACAAAGAATGGGCTCAAGCTACCTACAATGGAGATTTAGTCGGAATTAAAACTAGCGACATCATGCTTGGCGTTTACGTTCCTAAAGAAGAAGATGTTGGTTTAGGTATGGAATTAGGTTATGCAATGTCTCAAGGTAAATACGTTTTACTTGTAATTCCTGATGAATTATACGGCGAATCAATCAACTTGATGAGCTGGGGTGTTGCAGACAACGTAATCAAGATGAGCGAATTAGCTACATTTGATTTCAACCGTCCAAGATACAACTTCTACGATGGTGCTGTATATTAATTAGATAAAATAAGCTGGTAGAGTTCTTTTACTCTATCAGCTTATTTTTGTACATAAATTATTAACCAAAGAACTTCTCCAATTATTCATTGGTTAATCTTCATCATTTGTGGCAGCGCTATCAGAATCATCATTATTTTCTAAACTAATATCTTCTCGATAATGAAGATCACTAAATTTTTCTTTTCCATATTTTTCGGCATCGGTTCTATTTCTCCAGCCAATGCCATCTACCCAAGCCTCAGCACCGCCACCTATTACTAAAACTTTTTGTCCATGTTCTGTAGCTAAATTATAATATTCTCCAGCTCCAGCACCTTGCAACCAACCACGAACGTTAACTTTACTTTCGCCATTTTCAGATAAAACAACTACTCTTGCCCAGTCCTTCGTCATATCTTGATAAGACGGATGATTTTGAGCATAACTGGTAAAATCAAAGTTCTTATTCATTTTATGCAATTTTTCTATAAATCCCTCACCAGTAATGGTATTCTTATCAATTATCAGTTTACTTACGCTTCCGTCGCTTTCATTTGCTAAATACCATGTACCACGTAATTCATTTGGCATATCAAATAGTCCTTCATCACCTGGAACACTATTTGTAGACTTAGAATTTTTCACATTATTTTTAGCCTTACTTGATGTTGAACTTTCTACTTTCTTGCTTGAAAGAAAGTCATCCAAATTAAGTTTATTCTTTGTTTTATTAAACGTTTCTGTATTCCAGTCGTCATCCCCTGATATAACCAAAGTGCTACCAGTAAGCTTAGCAGTTAAGGCACTATTCACATCATTGTCATTAAGTCTAATTATATAAGTATTTTTACCAGTTTTCTTCCAGGTTAACCGATCATCAGTATCTGAATTCTTAGGATCAGCATATACATATCTTCCAGTATGATCAGAATTAAAAGCAATTGCTGCTCCATCAGTATCATCACGATAACTTCCTACGATACTTACATTTTTATTTGTTTTAGTTTGTTTAATAATTTTAGCTTGTTCATTACTGCCTTTTTCTTGCTTATAACGGCTTTGACATCCAGCCATAGCTAAAACAGCAGATCCTACTAGTAAAAAAATAAATACTCTATTTTTCATTTTTATCTCCAAGTAGTTTTTTAATCATTATTCGCAATTTCTTCAAAGTGAGAAGTTAAGTCTTGGTTAGCCGTTGGGTGAACTACTACATAACCTCCATTTGTTGTCTGATCAACCAAGGCAACAGGTTCCCCATGGTAAAAACAGAACAGATACGTTATATGACCTTCTGCACTTTTACCATTATGATTAAAAATAGCAACCACATTATATGTATCACTGTCATTATCTTTACTAGTTACTTGCGGATTCCATTTCACTTTAATGCTGTCCATATCTTTAGGATCCCTACTATCATGATCTCCAGAGCTCAATTTAAATGGATAAGTATTTTCATTAATATCACTTGGAAAATGTTCTCCAGCTAACGTTACTAGATCATCTTTGCCATCAATATAATGCTCATACGATTGATGCATTTTCTCCCCAAATTCATCCATGTAACTAATTAGTTCATTATTTTGAGTGCTTGACCATAATTTATCTTCAGACGTAGATTGCTTAGATTTTGTTCTAGCCTTGGAACTTTGTTTCCTAGCATCTTCATCGCTATCATCTGCTTTACCATCAACAATTGATAGATTATCATTCCAAATATTTACATTTTTCTCCGTATTTTCAGATTTAATTTCTGGATAAATCTGATTTAAAACACTTCTGTTACTATAGCTAGATTTATTTCCAACATAAGTTATCTCTTTGTTATCTTTAGAAACCAAATAGCCAACCTGATCATTTATAACATATAAAGTACTTCCGTCAGTAGCACTGATTTCATAATCTCCAAAACGATATTTTGAATAACTTCTGATTGTCAAGTGACCACTTCTTAGATCATCGGCTGCTTCGCCCCATTTTTTGCCATATTTTTTATCAGCATAAAGAATTGCCCAAGCTGCTAATTGCTTACGCGGGATCTTTTTAATCTCAGCATTAGTTAGCCTTCCGTTGCCACCAATTACTGTGCTTTCCGCTGAATTTCGACCATGTTGATATAATCCCCAGCCGCCAAGAATAAGGACAAATACAGCGATAATTGCTCCAATAATGATATTTCGTTTTTGTGATTTTAATTTATTGCTGTGAATTTCACTTCTTTTAGGCATCGATTGTTTTCCAGATTTGGAAGATATAACTGACTTTCCACAATGTGAACAGAATCGATCCGTAGGCTTAATTGGTTTCCCACAATGGGGACAAAATTTATTCATATCTTGACCTTTCTAAAAGGGTAAATTATAGCGCTATCATCAAATTATTTATATTGTAACAAATTACTCGACAAAAAAAGCTGATAGAAATGAAATCTATCAGCTTTTTATAGCCTTTGTGTAATTACAAACTATTTATACAAGGCAATTAGCTTGTTCAATTCTTCATCAGAAATCAATTTCAAATTTCTAACAAATTCTGTAGCTTGTTCTAAGGTGCTACCATTATCCATTTGATTCTCAAGAATAACTTTGGCGGAATCTACTTTTCCTTGTTCAACACCGTCTTTTTTACCCTCTGCATATGCGATTTTCCCAGCAGCTTGTTCACGTTCTAGCATTCTTGTTTCGTAAAGCATAATCTTTTCCCTCATTTCTGGATCTTCGTTGATTTCCTTAATTCTTCTTTGCGCGTAATCAAAATATTTATTTAAATTCACAGGTTCATTGTTCATCAGCTTAGCCAAGGCTTTTAAGTCTTCGCTCTGACCTTCAGCTGAAACTTGTGAATTAATGATAATCTTTGTCACGCCATCCTGCAATTGTTTCGACCTATCTTGATCAGAATAAGTATGGTACGACTCATAGAATCCTCTCTAAAAATATTTGAGGGGTTATCCCATATGTTTATTACGCATAAATCTATAAATTTTTTTATTATAAAAAACGACCCACGTGTGGTTTTACCACCGTGAGTCGTTTTCAACATCTATCTAAATAATCTATTTCTTCATGCTAGCAAGCATTTGATTGATATCCACAATTCCAGCTTTACCAGCATTAACAGCATCTGAATCATTGCCAATCATTTGACTATTGAGCCAATCAATCACCATTGCTAGGTTCATCCCTGCAACTAAATGAATATTTTGACCACCCATAATCAAACGACTAACTGTATTAGCAGGAGTACCTCCCATTAAATCAGCAAATACTGTTAAATCTTCTTCAGGAATGCCATTAATAGTATCTTGAAACTTCTTTTCAAAATCTTCAGGTCCTTCTTCAGGAAGCAAGCATACAGCATGAATATGTTCTTGGGGACCCATAATTAATTCTGCACTCTTTTTAACTTCTTCAGCCATCTTACCGTGACTGATCAATACTAATTCTTTTGCCATAATATTTTTCCTTTAATTGACTGCTAAATCTTAGCAAGAACACCAATACCGCCAAGAACAACTGATAGAACTAAAACAATTAAAATAGCCTTAGTTGAAGTCATCTTCTTCTTTCCAAGTAACCAGTAAACAAAGCCGACGATCAAGGCAGGTAATAACTTAGGAATGATCATATCTAAGTTGTTTTGGATATCCATCGTAACTTTACCAATTTGTGGTACCCAAGCAAACTTAACATTAACCATCGTAGCAACTAAAGCACCTACCATGAACACACCAAGTACTGTAGCAGCATCAGTTAAAGCATTCAAGCGGTCTCTCATTTCAGTAACAAGAGTTACACCCTTATCATAAGCAAAACGTAGTTGCTTCCATCTGAAGAAACAGATCGCAATTTGAGCGGCAATCCAAATAAATACACCTACTGGGTTTCCTTGTGAAGCCATAGAAGCAGCCAAGGCACCGAAGATGGTTGGAATCAAAGCAGCAAAGATTGAGTCACCAATTGCGGCAAATGGTCCCATTAAACCAACCTTCAGACCAGTAACAGTATCCTTACCTTCAACACCTTCATTTTCCTCAATGGCTAAATCAATACCAGTGATAATTGTGTTAAAGAAGTTAGAAGTGTTAAAGAACTGTACGTGTGTCTTCATCATTTCTTGTAATTCTGGAGTATTATCGCCATAAATCTTACGAAGTTGTGGCAAGATCAAGAATAAATATCCAGTGTTTTGCATTCTTTCATAGTTCCAACCTAGTTGGAAACCAAATAAAGAACGTCTGTTAATTTGATTAAAGTCTTTGTCAGTTAATTTATATTTTGGTTTAGAGTTCATCATCGGTGATTTCCCCCTCTGAAGCTACATTAGTTGATTCTGTAGTAGCTGCGGCTTCTTTGGTTCCACCTTTACCGCTGCCACCTTTACCACTAATTTCATCCTTGTAGTGCAAGATTGCAAATGCTAATCCAATTAAAGCCATTGCAAGCATTGGCAAGCCGTTGAAAGTTGCAGTAAATGACTTGTTTGCTGCTTGAAGACCTGTACCTAAAGTTTGAATACTTGTGAATAAGACTGAGAATAAAGTAGTAAATGTGAATCCCATAATTAGGTAAGCAATGTGTTTCTTAACTGGTAAGTAGCGAAGCAAAATAGCAAAACCAACTGCAGGAAGTACCGCACCAGCTACTGTTAAACCAGTACCTAACCACTTCAAGTTTCCGTTTAATGAGTTAGCAATAGTTTGAACTAAACCACGTCCAAATGCTAAAGCAATAAATACAGGGATTGCACGAGATAAAGCCCAAGGAATTGCACCATAGAGGAAGTTTCTTTCAATACCCTTGTAGTTGTTCTCTTCAATTAAGTGGTCAATTCTGTGTGCAAAGTAAGTGTTAGCAAATCTTGCTAAAACATCCAATTGAACCATAATTGCAGCTACTGGAACCGCAATTGAAGAAATAGCTACTTGTGGGCTCATTCCTTTAATACTTACAGAGAATGCTGTTGCTAAAACTGTACCGGTAGTTGCATCAATCTTAGAAGCACCACCGAAAGTACCAACACCTAGCACAGTAAGTTGCATGGCACCACCAATAATTAAACCAGTCTTTAAATCGCCCATAACTAAACCAGCAATTAAGCCGGCACCAACTGGTGTATTCAAAGATGAATAAATTTGCAATTCATCAAGAATTTCATAACCAGCATAGAGGGTAAGTAGTAATATTTGCCACCAAGCCATCGTTAGACCTCCTATTTAATCTTTTCATTCATTAATTTCATAAAGTCATGAGAATCATCACTTGGAGTTAACTGAGCTGTGATTTTCACGCCCTTATCTGCTATCTTTTTAAAATCTTCGACATCTTTTTCTTCAACATTAATCTGCTTAGTTACTTGCTTAGTAGTATCTGTTTGAGACATTGTACCTACATTTAAAGTATCAAGCTTAAGACCTAAGTTAAGTAAATCTAAGAAGGCTGCTGGCTTTTTAGCGACAATAAATATTCGCTGATTACCATAACGCTCATGAATCAAATGATCTGCTGCAACCTGTGCTGGCAAAACGCTAAGACGAGTCGTAAGAGGCGTAGCCATTCTCAAACCACTTTTTTGGATATCGCTTTTTGCTGCATCTTCATCAACAACCATAATGCGATCCGCCTGAAGCTTCGGGGTCCAAAGATTAGCTACTTGACCATGGACCAGCCGTCCATCAATTCTAGCTCCCACAATATTCATATAGATTCCTCCATATTCCGTAAAATATTTCTGTAAACGCTTTCTACAGTTTCAATCTTAGTATATTAACTTTTACTAGTCAACTGGTTGTGACCACTTTTTTAAGAATTTCTAAAGTTCCTACTAAAAGTATACTCTTTTAAGCCTTGTAACGTGACTCACCATTTAGATAAGTTTCACTGACAGTCATATCATGATTCAAAACAACAAAGTCAGCTGGGTGATCAGGTTTAATCACACCACACTTATCGAGTAAGTTACAACTCTTAGCTGGTACATAACTAGCCATCATAACTGCATCTTCAGGTGTTGCAACATTCCAGTCCACTACATTCTTAACTGCATCCTTTAAGAGCAAAATACTGCCGGCTAAGTTATTAGTATCTTTCAAACGAGCCATACCGTCCTTAACATAAACTGGCAATTCACCTAAAACATAATCACCATCAGGCATTAATCCAGCCTGCATACAATCAGTAATCAAGGCAATATGCTCTGGCCCACGTGCATTTACTAAGGCGCGAACAGCTGGCTCTTCAACGTGGTGACCATCACAAATTAATTCATCCGTTGTTAAACGAGAAGAAAATGCAGCACCAATAATGTTAGGTGAGTGTTGTGACAATCCATTCATCCCATTGAAAGTATGTGTAAAGACGCTAGCTCCAGCTTCAACACAAGCAATAGCATCTTCAAAATCAGAATCTGAATGTCCCAAAGCAACTACTAAGCCCATCTTTACAGCTTCACGTACAAATTGACGGGCATTCTTTCTTTCAGGTGCCATTGAGATCTTAATCAACATGTTATCTGAAGCTTTACGCCACTTCTTTAAAAGCATAATCGAAGGATCAGTCATATACTTAGGATTTTCTGCCCCACCATGCTTAGGAGTAAAGAATGGACCTTCAAAGTGTAATCCTTGAATTTTAGCACCAGTTTCTTCACCCTTATGTGCCGCAAACTTTTCACAAGTTTCAGTTAATTCTTTATCGCTTGCAGTAATTGTAGTTGGTAGCCAACTAGTTACACCAGCTTGAAGCAAACCTTCAGAAATCTTATTAACGCCTTCCCAGTCGCTCTTCATCGTATCTTCATCAAGCAAGCCATGAATATGCGTGTCAACATAACCAGGTGCAATCCATTGATCGCCATATTCCTTAATTAGACCATGACTTGGCTTTTCATCTTCTCGATAATATAAACCAAAGTTTCCATCATCTTGAACTTCAAGATAACCACCATTTTCAGTTTTATTTTCTAAAAAGAACTTTCCGGCATGAATATAATATGACATAGTATTTAACTCCTTAAATTAACTTCTATTCTAAATTGAAAGTGTTTTCTAAATTTGAATTTTATTTGATGAATTTGTGAATTGTTACTCCCTTAACAACACGGTTAACTGTACCGGTTGGTGAAGGAGTATCTGGAGTATTTCCAACCTTAACCGAAGTAAGCAAGGCAATTGTTTGACCAAACATAATATCTGGCAATGCTAAATATGCATCTGGTAACTCTTCTCCAGAAAAGGCGAAGAATTTGCCATCAAAGTCTTGTCCCTTCTTAAGTTGTCCTACCCCCATTACCAATGGAACTATTTCATCAGCTTTAATCTCATCTAAAATATCTAAATCGTACTTTCTGGTGTAAGAATTATTTGAAACAAAGTCAAAAACAATCGTCTTCTTATCTAAAAATGACTTAGGACCATGTCTTAATCCCATTGAAGTATCAAATAAAGCCGCAACTTTTCCAGCTGTTAATTCCAAAATTTTAAGTCGAGCTTCTTCAGCTAAGCCGCCTAAAGCACCACTACCGATATAAGTAATTCTGTCAAAGTCAGTATCAACTAATTTTTGAATTTCCGCTTCACGATCAACTACGCTTTCGCCCATCTTAGCAATTTCATTAACAATTGTTTCTTTTTCTGCATCACTTCTAGTATCAAATACCAACAAAGTAGCTAAGCTCATACATGAAAATGAACCTGTCATCGCAAAACCTTGATCTAATGACTTAGCAGGCATTAAAAGAACAAGTCCATTTGGATCATCTTTTAAGTCTTGAGCCAAGTGTCCTTCTGGAGCACATGTAATAGCAATTTGGTATAAATTCGTAACTAATTGCTTAGCAAGTTCAACGGTTGCAACTGATTCAGGAGAATTACCACTCCGAGCAAAAGAAACTAGAATTGTTGGTGTTTCCGCTTCAAGATAATCTTCTGGTGTTGAAACAATCTTAGTAGTATCAATTGCTTCAAAATCATACTTAGTACGATCGGCATGCTTTCTCAAATATGGCATCACAGTGTTGCCAACATAAGCACTTGTTCCTGCACCTGTAAAAATGACTTTTACTTTATTAAATTTTTGATTGATTTTAGCTAAAAATTTATCAATTTCTTGTTTCTTTTCTTGATAAATCTTAAAAGTCTCTTTCCATAAAGAAGGTTGTTGCTGAATTTCTCTAGTAGTAATATCTGCGCCCATCTTTTTTAGTTCTGCATCACTTTTTGTAAACATTGGCCTATTCCTTTCGATAACTAAACTAAATGATTGTATTGCCGTGATCGATAAATGAATCTATCCCCTCTAGCTAGAGAAATGGTAAATTCAATCGGCACGTTTTTATCATTGATTGCCCGTCTAAAAATTTTTAAACTAGCATCCCCGGGCTTTACGCCTAAAATCTTACTGTCTCTTTCATCTAAATTAACCGCTTGTACATCTTCAAAGGCAAGAACACTTTGTTCATTGTATTTTTGCTTCATAACAGTGTACAAATGATTTTCATTTAAATCCGACATTTTTAGATCCGGAAAAATACTTTCTGGTAAATATGTTTCTCCATACATTAGTGGTACTCCATCAGCTAGACGTAACCTAACTAACTTGTACGCTTTTTCTTGAGCTTTCAAATTAAGCTGATTTGCGACAGCTGCGTCGGGAACAACAAGCTCTAATGTGCGGTTTTGTGTTGTTGGCTTGTGTCCTGCTTCTGACATCTGTTCACTAAATGAATACATACTTCCTAAGTTGGTCTGATCTAGATAAATTGTGGAAACAAATGTACCTTTTCCATGCAATCGATAAATAATGCCTCGCTCTTCTAAATTATTTAATGCTAATCGAATCGTATTTCGACTCACACCATATTCTTTTAAAAGTTGCCTTTCACTAGGCAGTCGATTATTTGGCTTCATTTCAGTCTTAATTTTCTTTTCAAGATCTAAAATTACTTGCTGATAAAGTGGCTTTTTCATCTTCTAACCCCATCCAATCTTCAACTGGTTAGTACCACCTTCTACAGAATATTCTAGAAAGCGCTTTATGTCAAATCTAAAAAAACACGAAATGCATTTTTTCGTTATAATATGAACTATACGTAAATGAAAAATTTAATTTAAAGAAGAAATGTAATATGTCTGAAATTACTAACAACCAACAACCACAACAATTAAGTCGTTTAGTGCAAGTAGCGAAAGGTACTCGCTACTACGATCTGCAATTTGCAGATGGAAAAAGAGCACGTCTATACATTATTGCTAAAGGAATCTTTCGCTTAATTATCGATCCGGCAGCAGAATTTAAACCTTTGTCGCCGTCTTTAACGATTGCCGCAGGTAACTTTAGTTTGCGTCCTTTTGAAGAATCACAACTTTTAGTCACTGATGAAACTTTCACGATTAAAAGTGGTCAATTTTCACTTCGTTTACAAAAAAATCCTGCAATCTTTAGCATTTTTGATGATCAACTTCATCGCTATCGTATGATGCAAAGTAGTCCGATTGAACTAGGAGCAGATTATTCTAGTGAATTCTTACGTCAAAATAAAAATGAATTCTATTATGGCGGCGGAATGCAAAATGGAAGCTTTAGTCATAAAGGAAAAATAATTGAAATCAAAAATACTAATTTAACCGGTCCTGGTGCAGTTGTTTGTCCAGAAGGCTTTTTCTGGTCCAATGCTGGCTTTGCAGAATTGCGCAATACTTGGAAAAACGGAATTTATGACTTTAAAGGTGAAAATGGCAATACTGCTATTCTTACCCATCAAACTCCTATTTTTGATAATTTTTATCTTTTAGGAGATTCTCCAGCTGAAATCTTACGTCAGTACTACAAAATTACCGGCTCTCCCCTCTTCTTGCCTAAATATGCTCTTGGCCTAGGATACTTAGGTAACTATCTTGATACTTGCTGGAGTGTTGCGAAGCCTCAAGAAAATAATGCCATTAAATTTGAAGATGGTAATACTTATAAAATTGCCCATGCTGATAATGAAATTGTTGCTAAGTCCTCCCTTAATGGTGAAGAGCAGTATCAATTTTCTGCTCGTGCAATGATTGAACGTTACCGCTCACATCATTTTCCACTTAGCTGGTTTGTTCCTAACTACAACAGTAAGCAAACTTTAAATGAAACCGAATTAGCTAACTTAGTTGATTTTGCCAAGGAGCAAAATATAAAACTTGGTTTCTACGGGGCTTTACCTGCAAACGCACCAGCTAATTTCTTAAAATTTAAGACAGAAGCTCCTAATTTAGCTAATGACAAAATTATGCAAGATTTTGCAATTGCTAGTGAGCCTTTAGTTGATAAAAACCAAACTAATCGTCCTTGGGCAATGGCAAGTAATGGCTGGAGCGCTGTTCAAACCTTAGCTACCACCGCAAATGAAGGTGTAGGAGGCGAGTGGGAACAAATTGCAACAGAGATTGCTAGTTTCTTAAGTATGTCTCTTTCTGGTCAACCAAATATCGGAAGTGCTATTGATGGAAAAGAAGGCGGCGGTAATGCTCAAGTAAACATCCGTGACCTACAGTGGAAAGTCTTCACGCCTCTGCTTTACTTAATTGATAATTACGGCAATATCCAAAAAACACCGTTTGCATTTAATGCAAAAATGACGCGAATTACTTGCGCTTACCTAAAACTTAGGGAAGAAATTACGCCTTATCTCTATACTCTTACCCGAGCTGCTCAAGATGGCATGCCGATTGTTAGACCTCTGTTTTTGTCCTTCCCGCACGAAAAAGTTAACTACACAAATCAGGTAAAACATGAGTTTATGCTAGGAAACAACTTATTAATAGCCCCAATTACTAATGGTCGAGAAGATCCAAGTGGAGCTTCATTAAAAGACAATCTTTACCTGCCTGATCATCGAACTATGTGGATCGATCTCTTTACTGGTAAAAAATTAATCGGTGGCAGAATTTACGATAAGTTACACTATCCATTGTGGCATCTTCCTGTTTACGTTCGCGGAGGGGCAATCTTACAGGAATCACTTAGAAGTGCCCTTGTTTATCCACAAAATAAGAGTTCTGCCATCTTATATGAAGATGATAATCAAACTAATGATTATGAAAAGGGAAATGCAGCTACAACACAAATTACCAGTTCGGTTAATGGATCTAAACTTCATATTACGGTTTATCCAACCGAGGGAAGCTATGAAGGACTTGAAGAAAAACAAGCTACTATCTTAACAATCATGGCTGATCGCTATCCTGGTAAAGTTTCACTTAAATTAAATGATCAAATTATTCCACTACCTGAATATAATGATTTAGATAGCTTTAACAAATCAGAAGAAGGTATTTTCTACCAGCAAGATTACGTGCCATGCAAAGAATTTGGTCAATTTACAGGTCAACTGCAGCCTGCTCTTAAGGTAAAAATGCCAGCTGTTGACATCCATGACAATAAATTTGAACTTACGATTGAAAACTTTAGTTATGGTAGTGAAGTCGAACAACATGCTATTATCGATTCAGCTATGGCTTCACCAAGAAGTGCCGCAATTTTGACGGACCGTTTAACTTCAAAGAGCATCACCATTACTTGGACTAATCCAACTAACTTCGTCGGTAAAAATATAATGGCTGATATCGAAGTTAATGGAATTGTTCATACTAATATTGATGGAGATACCTTCACTTTCCACGAGCTTGAACCTAACACACGCTATCGGTTTAGAATTAGAAATAAATTCGGTAACAAGGTATCAGATTGGTCTGAATACTTTGGAACTCATACCAAGCGCGATCAAATGGATTATGCAATTTCTAATGTAAAAGTTACTAGCACAGCAGAAAGTGAAAAAGATTCTCCAGTCGAAAACTTAACTGATCTTAAGCTAGCTAGTGAATGGCTCTCAAAAGACCAAATTAGTAAAGATAGTCCACTAGACTTGACTTTTAATTTTAATCACATTTATAAGCTGAGCCGGATGGTTTACGTACCTCGTTCACGAGACCGGATAGGTCATATTTTGCGAGTTCAAGTTGCCATTTCAAAAGACGGTGAAAACTTCAGCGATTTCAGTAAAGAAATTAATTGGCCAAATGATGCTAAAAACAAAGTAATCGGTTTAAGAGACGTAGTAGCAAAAGCAATTAAACTTAGAATTTTAGCTACCTCTGATAATCTAGCTTCTGGTAAAGAAGTTTTATTCTTTATGGCCAAAGAATAAAAACATCTAATATTAAACAAAAAGTCCGAAAAGCAAAATGATTAACTTCATTTTCTTTTCGGACTTTTTTATATAAAATCAGGTCTCGTTTCACGTGAAACTAAATATAAATTTTTCTATCTTTTAACCATTCAAGGCTTAGTTTAAACCAATGTGCAAGATGCGAATCGGGCTCACGTCCAGCCACAGCCACTTCAGGAGTAGCAAGTGAAAAGCCATGGCCGCCTTTATTAAACAAATGTGCTTCAAAATGAACTTTTTTCTTTCTTAAAGCTGTAATATATTCGATTGTATTATCAATCAAGACAACTGGATCATCAACAGCTTGGAAAATAAAAGTCGGGGGCGTATCAGGCGTCACTCCTAAAGCTGTATCTAATAATTCTTTAGCAGTAGGCATTTTTTGATTAGCATCAGCTGGCAACGGAAAACCAATATCTTTAATATTAATTAAAGGATAGCCCAAGATTGTGGCATTAGGCGCTACTTGATCATGGTTAAAATCATATTTTGCCTGCCATTTTTCACTTTCTGCCATCACGTTCATTGAACTAACAACATGACCGCCAGCAGAAAATCCAATTGTAGTAATTCGCTCTTGATCAATTCCTAACTTTTCACTATTTTCTCTAAAATAAGAAACAGCTTTTAATCCTGATAAGGCTGCATCAGGATATATTTTACCTGGATCGGTAGTTAGATTATATGAAACAACGGCAGCATTAAAACCATGAGCTGCATATGCCAATGCTACTGGTTCTCCTTCTCTTAAAGATAAATGGTCAAAGCTTCCTCCAGGGAAAACGAGTATCAATGGTCTCTTTTTTTGCAAAAGCTGCGGATTATCTTGTAATCCATAATACGTGATTTTAAATTCGCGATTATTAAAATTTTTTTGTGTTAAATACTCTACTTTCATCTTGCTAAGCCTCTATGCTATTTATTTCTTAAGTTCATTATGCGTCAACGTATGTGCTAAAAGTATTGTTGTCAATGGGACTGTTAAAAGTACGCCGATAAATGAATACACAATAATTAAGAATTCATCTACAAAAAGTTTATCATTTAAAATCTCAAATAATGAATAATTTAACCTCATATACCAAATAAATATTGGCAAAAAGCTACCAAATAAACCAAATAAAATTGTGTTCATGGCTGTTCCTAACACATCAGAACCAACTTCATTTCCGCTCTTGATCAATTGCTTCTGCGTAATATTCGGATCGTGCCTTTTTAATTCAAGTAAGCCTGCACTCATCGCTACACTTGCTTCTGCAATTGCCCCTAGCATTGAAAAAATTGCAACTAAAATAGCTATTTGAGCGAAACTAATTCCTACATTCAACGATAAACCAATTAATTCTTCTCCTGCTTGGTCTCCAAAGCCCTGAGTTTGAGCTAAGCTTTCAAGCAGGATAATTATCAGCATTACGATCAAGCTCACGCATAAAGCGGTTAAAAACGCGTTCTTAGCTACAGTATAATCGTGTGTCCCTAAATAAATAATTGTTAATAATTTTAAAGGAATAAAAATTATTCCTACCAAGATTATATTTACTCCCCAAGAAATTAACAAAGCAACAAGAATTATCAAACAGGCATTAATAACCACACTAAGATAACTTTTAAGGCCCGTTTTTCCACCAACAATAATCATTAAAATTAAGAGAATTATCAATAGAGCCGTTAAAGTTGTCATTTCGCTGCCTCCTCTATTTTTTTATTTTTTAAAAAGACAGAACTAGCAAGAGTGGCAAAAATCACAGTTAAAACTATGCCTATCGCTGAACTTAAGCTCTGAATTACACCTAAAGAAAGAGTATATTTAAAAGTATAAACTAAAGTATTATTATCTCTTAGATACAAAATTGTCATTGGCAGTGCTTCGGCCATAAAAATCAGTACTAATACATTTATTAATGGTCCCATAATTTCTTGTCCTAATGTACGGCCACTAAGAAATAACTCCTTAAAGGTTAAGTCAACCTTATGTTTAGCTAACGCATAAAGACTCGAAACAATATCAGTTGCTTCATCCATTACTGCCCCAAGAACTCCTAAAATGGTCTGAGATAAAAATAGCGCGCGCGGATCTTGCGTTGCATAATCAACTGCTTCATAGTCAATCCCGCGTTCATGTGTCAATCTCATAACTAAATAAAAAATTCCAAACGACACAAAAACACCTAGAAGCGTAGCAACTAGTGTAACAAGCATCTTTTGATTAAATCCTTGTACAATTATCAGGGAAATAAAAGTAAACAAAATAGCTGCAATACCATAAACTAAGAAAATTTTGGTTCCATTTTCTTTAATATCATTCTTAATCACAAAATAAAAAATAATACTATTCAAAATCATTGAAACTAACAATAAACTAGCTTGTTTTCCGGTGATTAAAATGATCAGACTAATAGTTAAAAACATGCTCAAGACAACTACCCAATCACGTTTAGGTTCAACTAATTTTGGCTTTTCTTTAATAAAAGATACAATCACACGTTGATGAGGACGATATTTTTGTGAAACAGCTTGTGAAGGAGAGTAGGTATTGGTAACAACGAATCTCTTACCTCGGTATTTTCCTGAGATGATTTTTAAATGCAATATTTGTTGCCTAACTTCATCTTTATTTTCATAATTGTCTTTGGTTTTATTAATTAGCGTGTCTTGAATGTGATTATCGGTAATTACAGCAATTGGCTTGCTAGCAAAAGTTGTAGAAAAATACGTAATCACCGTAAAAACTATGCCAACAATTAAAGTCGTTAAACTAAGCCAAACTTTTTGATTCTTTTTCACATCTTCACCTTCCCTAATAACCTAAATGGTGAGTATGCTAATATAGTAGCATTAAAAGTTTTTACTAATTATTAAAAAATAGTAATTTATCTGAGGTAAATCTAAACTATGGAACTTATGATTTCAACTTTTACTCTAGCAATTGCAGCTGCTATCAGTATTATTATTGCTCAAGCAATTGATAAAGTATCAGTTAACTATATAAGTATGATCATCGGAATTATTATTGGTCTTATTCCCTTTTTAAACCAACAAATAGCTAGTTTTGATTCAGAAATTTTTATGGAGTTGATCGTTGCGCCACTTTTATTTTTTGAAGGACAAAAGACTAGGATTCATAACGTTGGTAGACGTATTAAAGAGATAATTGGGCTAACTATTATCATGGTTTTACTAGCTTTAATTGTAAGCGGCTTTAGCATTCATCTGCTTGCTGACGTTAGCTTACCGCTTGCATTTATTATTGGCAGTATTAGTACGCCAACAGACGCCACAGCAAGTGAAGCAGTAACTAATGGCCTAAGAATGCCTCGCCGTGTAACGTCAGCATTAAAGGCTGAATCACTTTTTAATGATGCATCTGGAATTATCTTGCTCAACATGAGCCTTCTTTGGTTTGCAAATGGATATATTAATTATGGACAGACAATTCAGGACTTTTGTATTTCTTCGATTGGCGGTGCAATTCTAGGTTTCGCTGTAGCATGGGTAATAATTATTTTTCGTCAGACTCTTGTCAGATCCAGATTTAATTCCTTAAATGCTCAAAATCTTATTTATATTCTTACCCCATTAGCTTTGTATGCTCTAGCAGAACATCTCCATGTCTCTGGAATTATCGCAGTGGTGGTTGCTGGTCTCTTACATAATGCAGAATCTCAACAAAGCTTATTGCTTAATTCAAGACAGGTTCATATGAGCCAAGACTTACAAAATCTTATTTCTGATATCTTTAATAGTATGGTTTTCATTATTTTAGGATTGATGATGGTAAGAATTTCACGTAATAAGCTCTTTAATGGAGATCTAGCTAAATGGATTATTGTTGGCATTATAGTCTACCTTGCCAACTTGCTAGTTCGTTACCTATATGGTCGCTTAATTATTCGTTATGATCGAAGAGAAAGCATAGTCTTTTCACTTGGAGGGATTCATGGTGCAGTTACTTTAGCATTAGCATTAACGATAAGCGTTGACTTCCTAGGAAGTCAAAGTTATAACCTAGTCATCATGTCTGAGGCTGTTTTAATTATTTTAAGTATGCTTGTTCCAACAATTGTCTTTCAATTTATTCTTCCGCATAATGTCAGTGACGAAGAGGCCCACATCGTAATGGATAAAATACGAAGTGAAATGGTTAAACGCGCCTTAGTTGCCGTTCATAAAATGTATTTACCGCAAAGAGTAAAACGCCATGTTATCTATACCCTACTTAATCAAAAACGAGTTGTTAAAACGCGTGAGTATATACGAGTTCTGCTAAAGACAATTGACCAGCCTAACCTAAGCAAATCAGAACAGTATCTACAGCGTCTTGCTTTTTTTAGGGCTTTTGCGATTGAACGCGAATATCTAGAAATGATTGGACAAAAGGAAGGCAAATATCGAACCTATATTTTAAATCTATATAACGACGTTTTGTTAGCAGAGTCATTAATTATTGAACCTGAAGACGAATAAAAATAGGATGCCTACAAACAGGCATCCTATTTTTTAATTAAAAAAGCGATCCCACCAATGGTGTTTTTTCTTGGGATGAATTTGCATCTGAGCTAAAGTACGATGAATATTCTCTTCTACTTTTTGCTTACGACGCTTTTCTTCGTTCTCTCTAGCTTTTCTTAAGATTTCTTCATGAGCCTCTTGCTCACTCTTTTGTTCTTCAGTAATCTTATCGGCAGCTTCCTGATCTTTATTAGCTTGAACTTCTTTTTGTGAATCTGTTGATTCTGGCTCAGCTAATTGGTGTGAGCTATCAATTAACTTCTTATTTTGAGCTTCAACGCGCGCTACTTGCTTTTGCAAATCCTGAATTGCTTGATTTTGACTTGCAATCGTATTTTGGAGCATAGTTAAAAGCTTAACTACTTGATCAGCATCTACAGTAGCAGTCTTAGTTGCTACTTCTTTTTGCATTTTTGCAGCCTTTTTGGCTTCTTCAGCTTTTTTATCACTCACTGCAAAAACTTGTCTTGCTGCTTCCTGTAAAGTCAGATCAGCTTTTTTAGACAGAGCTTTAAAAGCTTTTAGGTCTTCAATATCTTTAGCTGAATATAAGCGAGACTTCTGCTTAGTCCTCTCATAGTAGTCTTTATTTCCAGTAACTTTTTCAACAATTAAGGAATACTTTCTTAATGTTGCTACGCTAATATGAAGTTCTTCCGCCGTTTTTGCTGGGGCCTCAAGTTCTTCAAAATTATGGTCGCTTGCCATCCTAAATTCTCCCTTTACTTAAACTAAGTTTAATCATGTTTATGTAACAAAGTTTTCTTGTGATCGTAGCGTTCCATTGCGTAGTCAATTAATTTAGTAATCAAATCAGTATATGGAATTCCAACCTCTTCAAATAGTTTAGGATACATACTAATATTAGTGAATCCTGGAAGAGCATTTACTTCTGTTAAAACAACTTCCTTGTCTTCCGTACGAAGCATTGAGTCAATACGTGCTAAGCCACTACATTCAGTTGCTTGAAATACCTTTAAAGCATTTTTTCTAACCTTTTCAACAATCCCTTCAGGCAATTTAGCTGGAATCTCTAAAGTTGAAGTTGAATCATCATCATACTTATTTTCATAAGTATAGAATGAATCCTTGGCGTTAATAATTTGACCAACACCAGCAACGATTGGCTTATCATTACCTAAAACAGCAGTTTCTACTTCAGTACCGTGAACAGTTTCTTCAACTAAAACCTTATCATCATATTTAAAAGCTTCAGCTAAAGCGACCTTGTATTCTTTTTCGTTAGTAACGTGACTTACACCAACTGAAGATCCTTGATTTGATGGCTTAACGAATAAATCTGAGCCTAATTGACTAGCTACGTATTCATAGTCTAACTTTTCATTATCTGGATCGTTATATTCAAAACGCTTAACTGCAATCCACTTTGCGACAGGAACACCAGCACGTTGAGCTAAAATTTTGGTCATTTCCTTGTCCATCGTTACAGCTGCAGCTAAGACATCATCCCCAACAAATGGCTTATCTAGAACTCTAAATAAACCTTGTAAACAACCATCCTCACCCAAGTTTCCGTGTACAATTGGGAAAAATACGTCAATTTCAGGACGATCTTTTAATTCAACAATATTAGAAATATTTGCTACTTTATGAGGGTTAGCTACTTCCATTTTAGGATTGTCTAAGACTTTGCGAGAATCGGCATCATTAGCCAAATACCCATCATTCGTAATCCACATTGGATAAACATCAAATTTATTAGTATCAATTTCCTCATAAATGTTGTGGGCAGACATGATAGAAACTTCATATTCTGAAGAATTTCCACCGAAGATCAAACCTACCTTAATTTTGTCAGTCATATTTTTATCTCCTTTTTGTCCTCGAAACCTTATTATAAACAATCGTGACGCTATAATGCATTATTTTTGAAAAAAAGTCTCAAAAGAATGAAAATTTTTTATAATTAAGTTATATATATTACTATTACTCTAATAATAAATCCCGCAAAGGAGATAAGATGAATTTTACAAAAAAAGCCACCGCTTTTTTAGTTGCTATTACACTCAGTGCTACAACTAGTACCGTTACGATTAGCGAAGCGCTGGCCGCAACATTTACCAAAGATGAAATCCAAGAAGTTCATCGAATTCAAAATCAATATTCAAGATTACCAAAACAAACTTTTAATTCTGGTAATCTTTATGCAAGTAGCCCTCACTTAACAGCACCATTTTCACCTGGTTCTGTTACTAATTCTTATATTAATTCTCAATTAGACTATATTAATTTTTATCGTGGTTTGTTTGATCTGCCAAGTATTTCTACAAATAAGACAGATAATGACAACGCGCAAATTACCGCAAGTGTTATGGCTGCAATTAAGGCTAACCCATTTACTAATCAACACGGGTTACCTAGTGAAACACGACCGAACTATATTAGCGATACTTACTGGACAATTGCCAAAAATGTTTCTGCTAGCTCTAATTTGAATTTTAATGTAAGCAATCAATCTGCTGGTGATGTAATCACAGATTTATTAACTGATACCTATAATCTTGATGGATCGGATACTGGACATCGTGCGTGGCTTTTATCAAGTAGACTTACTACCACTGGTATTGGTGCAGCATACGGTAAAAATAGCTACCGCTATTCAGTCCAGCAAGTTGCATATTCAAGCGATGGCTATAAGGCTGCTGCTAAAAGTGCCGTTGCCTATCCTAATAGTGGCGTTTTCCCAATAGAATTACTTCAAGGAAATAACATTGCTTGGTCTCTTTATTTATCTGATAAAACTACCTCCGGTATTCCTAAAATCACCGTCACCGATTTAGATACAGGCGAAGTTAGCCAAGCCACAAATGTTAATAATTTCAGTAATAAGGCATATGGCTACTTCAAAACAATTATCACTTACTTCCCAGGAGATATTAAGTTAGTTTCAGGGCATGAATATAACGTAAATATTGATAATGTCTACCAATATAGTTTTAAATTATTTAATCAAGTTGCTGCTAATCAGCCTAAACTAAAAACTTCAAACGATAACACTAAGACTAAGAACGGAGAAAAGAGCTCTGAAAAAATATCCTCCTCGCAAAATATTAAAGATAGTAGCGACAAGACAACTCGCAAAATTTTAAACCAAGTAGCTGATCCTGATTCATCTACAACAATTAAATCAGCTCTTTTACTTCAAGCAGAAAAACTACGTGATTCTTTGAATAAAAAGCGCCAGATGAATACAGTGATTTTTGGCCGTTCTTATCAAGATGGTTATTCTTACTACAACTTAGGCAATGATCAGTGGTTTCATAATTTTTATGTTTACAACAATCCAGATTTTACTGCTGGTGTAGTCAATATCAATAACCAGTCATTTGATACAAATATTTATACTAGTCCTTATCCAAATCTACGAAAACGCACTGCCAATCATGTTACTTCTGGAAAAAGTTACGCTTATGGTCAATCAATTACTACCGATCATATAACTTGGTATTATCTCGGCAAAAACCAGTGGATCAGGCAGAATAATTAATAAACTAACATCTTGAAAAAGGCTTTAAAGTAACGAATTTATAATTTTAGAATATTCTTTCAGCACAAGCTGAACATATTATATTATTTAAGAATAATTAGGCCTTTCAACTTGATTTAAACCCTAATTACTGTAAAAATAAGTAGTGAGAAATGGTTGAGGACCCTTACAAGAGCCGTTATGGCTGTTGCATATTACAATTATTTTATACCCTAACTACTTTACACTTACTTGAATACAATTAAGATCATCCAATCCGGCGCCATTTCCCAGAAAAAGGCCTCAGGTAAAAACCTGAGACCTTTTTTGTATATTCGTTAACTTCTTATTATTTTGCACTCGTAAGCTGCCAAGTAACAGTGCTAATTACAAACAAAACTACTCCGACAATTACTAACTCTAAGAAAATGCCACTCGCTATCTCCAAAAAATAGCCAATATTCAAGATCAAACCTTCAACATTGAAAATTGTCGGAATGAACGCCAATAGTCCAAAAATCACGATCAATCCTAGTGATGCTCTCATCCCTCCAGCGGCAAACATATTAATTAAGCGCCCAGTTGAAACAATTTCTTTGAGTCTTTTAATTTGTTGATAAGCTAAGATGCCCACAAAAATGATAACCAAGATATTTAAAATCAAAAATACAAGCTCAACATTTGCTGCTAAAGTGGCATTAGCCAAGCCAAAGCTTGTAATAATTGCGTAAAGCCCACTTTCCTTATTCTTCTTCAATTTTTCCTGAACAGACTTAGCTTCCATGGAAGAATTGTCATCAATTTTAGTCAAGATAACCTTACGAATTTGACTAGCTAAGCTAGAATTTTCTGCTCTAAATAAATGAATTCCCAAAGTATAGTCAATCATTGCATTCGCAATCGGTCTTGTTTGCTCAACAGTTAATAGATTATTAGTACTGTTGTTACTACTTCGATCAGCACCAATTGCTGCAGCGAAATTATCAAACTTCTGATTGATATAGCGTTCAGCTACAACTCCATTGCTTTCTTTGGCAATCTGACTCCTCATAAAAATCGGGTTCATAAAAGTTACTAAGCTGAAAAACAAAACCACAATTGTAAAGATTGCAATTCCAAAAGATCTTTTATCATGCACAGTTTGAGCCTGATCAATTCTACGCAGCTCACTGCGTGTGCGTACTGCCATTTCCTCGACCTTCCTTAAAATTAATTGTCGAACATTTTATTAATAGCCTGAGTTAAAGTAGTTAATTCGTATTTTTGTAAGGCAGATTTAGCCTCTGCAAGTGTTTGACTTATCTTTGACTCATCTATTGATAAAAATGTTGACATAAAAGTTTTTACCATTATATCAGAAATTTGATCAGCATCTAAATCAAATTCAGTCCGTTTTACGTATAGACCTCCTCCAGCTGTAACAATAAAGTTTAAACCAATCTGAACTTGACGATCATTTCCCAAATCATGCTTAACGCCTTCATGCTTAAGCCAATCATCAAGAATCTGGCTCCAGCGATCCAATGAATCACCATCACTTAAAATACTTTTGACAACGCGTTCAACGCCTTCATCTTGGATACCTTGTTCTAAAATCAAATAAATGAAGATTTTCATCTTAGAATATGTATTCAAATTTTTGAAATCAGTCGCATTTAAACTCTTTAAGACTGCTGTCATAAAATTAGTAACAATTTCGGTAATTAATAGATTCTTATGTGGGTAATATGACTGGAGTAGTGATTTAGAAATGCCAGATTTATCTGCAATCATTTGTAGTGATACATTTTCCATGCCTCTTTTTTTCAGGAGCATAAAAGTATTGCGCAGTATTTCATGTCGTCTTGCTAAATTTTTTTGTCTTGCCATATCCTTTGCCTCGTTATTATTATTCTATTCCTATACAGTATAGCGTTTTCACAGCATTAATTACAATCATTATACCAAGCCCTATTACTAATAACGAGATAGGATTTTGCTTTTTTTCAAATTTAATGCTATATAAAAGACCGACAATTTTATTTGTCAGTCTTTACGTGATATTTAATTTTTTCTTTCTAAAAAAGTGTAGCTCAATGATAAAGCTAAAATAAAAATAATTGAGATAAGTAATGGTAGTCTCGTTGCTGGGATTAGCGCCAAAATTATTAAAATTACTAAGTAGAAAATGATTGTAACCCAGCTAGTTATTGGAAATCCCGGCATTCTAAAGCTACCTAGTTTTCCTTTATTTTCTGCGCGATATTTCAAATGCGTCCACATAATAATTATCCATACCATAATAAAGTTGATTGTTGATACACTAGAAATAATATCGAAAACTTGTGCTGGCATAATATAATTCAGAATTACAACGATAAATAAAATTAACGATGAAAAGGTCAAGGCATTATTAGGAACCGCTTTTCTACTTAACTTTCCAAATCTTTTAGGGGCATTATTTCCACGTGAAAGTGCATATAGTGATCTACTAGTTGAAAAGATAGCACTATTAGTAGCGGACATTGCTGCCGTTAAAACAACAAAGTTTAAAATCCCAGCTGCTGCAGGAATCCCAATTGCGCCAAAAACCTGTACAAACGGACTAGTTGTAGTAACAATCTTATTCCAAGGATAAACAGCCATAATAGCAATCATGGAACCAACATAGAATAATCCAATTCTGACTGGCAAAGTATTAATTGCCTTGGGAATATCCTTGTCTGGATTGGCCGTTTCACCTGCTGTTAAACCGACAATTTCTATTCCGACAAAGGCAAAAACTACCATCTGAAATGACTTTAAAAAGCCCCATGAGCCTGTTGGAAAAAAGCCCCCATAATTTACCAGATTAGTAAGAGAAACTGTTCTAGAGTCAATTTTGGTATGCATAACGAGTAGAATCGCTCCAGTAATGATCAAGGCTAAGATAGCTAAAACCTTAATCATTGAAAACCAACTTTCAAGCTCGCCAAATAATCCAACATTAACCATGTTAACAAGCATTAACAGAACAACGATTACTAAAGGCCCTACCCATTGTGGTAAGTCTTTAAACCAATATTTCAAATAAATTCCTGTTGCAGTTAAATCAGCCATTGCTAAACTAAGCCAGCATAACCAATAAGTCCACCCCGCAACAAATTCCATTCTATTTCCCAGGTACTTTTTTACTGATTCAATAAATGAATGCTGCTCAGGATCTGCTAGAATTAACTCTCCTAAAGCTCTCATCATAAAAAAGCTAATAATTCCAACAATTAGATATGACAAGATAATTGATGGACCAGCACTTTGAATAGCTGTACCAGATCCTAAGAATAATCCAGTACCAATTGCTCCACCAATTGCAATCATTGTTACATGACGGCTTTTAAGCGATCTTTTTAGTTTTAGCTTCTCCTTTTCATCCAATTTTGTAGTCCTCCCTTAAAGACAAAAATACCCCTAGTATTTAACTTATACTAGAGGCATTTCTATTCTATGAAATTAAAGTTCTTGTATAGTCAATTAATTGGCTATTTTATTTGTTTGTATTATAACTTGCTTCGCGAAATTGTCAAATCTGTTTTTTGAACCCGAGTCAAGATTTGGACATTATTGCGAATGATATCTTTATTCTTAGTAAATGTAATTATTGCGAATATTATCCAAATGAACACAAATATTAATACCTTTAAAACTTGCCCTATTTCACTATAAAAAATTCCTGCGTTGTTAGTGCCAAGAGGCGTAATTGAGAAAACTAAGAAATCATTCAAAGCATGTATAATCATTGGTATCCATATTTTTCCACTATAAAGAAAAAGTGTAGCCATAAAACATCCGAAGCCAAATGAGTTAATTACTTGTAATATTGTTCCTAAGAGAGAGAATCGATGCTCTCCAGCAAACGCACTACCAATGTGTGGTAAGGCAAATAAAATTGAACTAACTACAATAGCATACGCGATTTGATCGTTTTTATTTTTAAAAATCATCAATAAGATCAAAATATTTATATATCGAACTGTTTCTTCACCAATACCAGCATCAATTGCATCAAAAAGCACTCTCCATGGTTCTCTAAAATAAATTGAATCAAATGGATTAATTAAAGAAAAATCCCAGCTCCACAATAATTCCTGCAAATTTAACGCCATGTTACTAAATACTTCACACAGAACTATATAAATAGTACATCCGACTAATAGCAGAAATACTATCATATTTTTTCTTTTACTAAAAAATGCAGTGTTCAAATTCAGACTAAACTTATAACCCCATTTTTTAAGAACAATGTATCCGTATACTAAAGTTGTTAATCCATATACAATCCCTGATCTATTTAAACCTACTAATACGCTTGCTTGAGACAAAGTTCGTAAATAAAGTGGACTACCAATGACTGAAAGCATGTATGTTACCCATACTGATGCTATCAAACGAAAAATAGGTTTTTCTATCTTTCCATATTCAACCAAAACGACTGGAATTAATACAAATATTGTTCCAACAAAATATATCCAGAATAGAATTACTGTTAACTTAGGTAAATCCTTTATAAGTAAATCTATGAAACAACCAAATTGATCTACAAAAATCATAGGCAAAAATACAATATTTACTACTTGGGATATTTTTATAAATTTATTTATTAAAATAACTATAATCAATATCCCTATATAAATCCAATCTTTGATTGTATGATAATTTGTTAACATAACTATCGCAATCACAATATTTAAATAAATTTGGATTTGTAATATTCTACTGTGTTTCATAAAATTTCCACCATATTAAAAGTTTAAGGTCTAAAAATATATATCCAGTAAAAGCTCAGAAGTTAAAAATCCTACTAAATCTTGGTATTAATCTACTATGATTTAATAGGATTTTTATATTTATTAAATATGTTTTTCTCAGACAATTTAAATATCCTAATGTACACCACCTTTACCATAAAGTTGACGTGGATCACGATATGTCCCTCCTGGCGTGTCCCACAGATAAGTAGTTCCACCTTTATCAGGATTTAAGAAGTAATTTCTGCGTCCGTTAGGAAAAAGTTTCGATTCTAAAACACTATTTACATTCACTGGTGCATTTCTTTTCACAGCAAAAGATACAGTATCAGTACCTACTTCTGCTGCAGATGCCTTATGTGAGGTCAAACTTAATGCACTTAATCCTAAGGACACTACTCCAATAGTTGTTATAACTTTTTTCGTCTTCATTTTTCCTCCTTCCTTTTAATTAAAAATAATTTATTTTTAATAATAATACTAAGCACTTAATTCAAATTCAAGTATTTTCTAAAGCAAAAAAGCTAGAAACAGCTTATTAAACTAGCTCTAGCCTTTTATATAATATTAAAAATTTAATGTTATATATTTTTATTTTTTGTAAGAATTGTAGCAGTATGTTTAACAGTTTGCTTATTAAAAAGAAACAAAATTGCTGCCAAAATTAACCAACTACTTAAATCGATAAACGTCTGAGTAAAGGGATCTAAAAGAGTTTCACCAATCATTCCAATAGAAGTAATCGACAGCGCTACAATATCAGCAAATGTATGAATTAACATTGTTAGCCATAACTTTCCACTGTATAAAAATAAAACTGCTAAAAAGCAACCAATACCAAAGGCATTAACGACTTGATGTACAACTTGATCTGGCTTCATTTGATATGGAGGAGCAGAAAACACGTTCAATATATGTGATAAAGCAAAAATAAAACTACTTCCTAAGATTGACCATTCAACACGTAATTTTCTACTTTTAAAAATAATTAATAAAAGCAGTAAGTTTATATAACGTTCACTTTCTTCCGCAATACCGGCTCTAGCAGAAAAAAATAGTAATTCCCATACATTCTTTACTTTTTTTGAATCTAGTGGGTTAATTAACGAAAAATTCCAATTCCAGAAAACTTCACTCCAATTAATTGCCATAAAATTAAAAGCTGAAAAAAGAATAATCCATATACTTAAAGAAGCAGTTAATATTAACATAATTATGTTTTTCTTATTAGAAAAATTAAAAGGTAAATTAAAATAAAATCTATATCCCCAACTCTTAATTACGCAGTACATGTAAACAAAAACCACTAATCCATTAGTTATAGCTGAATTATTAAAACCATACAGAAAAGTATCATGTTCTATATTTTTAAGTACAACTACATTTGTCGCAAGAACACTTACTGTAAGCCAGCTCGACGCTAAAAGTCGAAAAATTGGAGTTTTTATTTTCGCATATGATTCTTTTGTAACTGGAACAATTAAAGTTAATGCTCCAATAAAATATAAGAAATAAATAATAGTAATGAAATGTGGCAGTAATTTAATCAGCAGATTAATTAAAAAAGTAAATTGATCCACAAAAATTATTGGAAAAAAAATAATACTAAGTAATTTAAAAGCTTTCGCATTTTTACTTAATAGTAGAGTTAAAACCAATATTATTAAATATCCCCAAAAATAAACATCATTGTATTTAAATAGAAGTACAACAGCTAAAATAATATTTAAGTAAAATTGTATTTTTAACACTTTTTTATCTGTCATTATTCACCTATTTTCAGCCAAAAAATAAAGTAAGAGGTGGCTTTTAATCTTTCTCATTTATTTCTAAAAATATATGAATTTTACTTTTTAACAATCATAGTTAATGCCAATACCCATATTGTGGATTAGGACCTCGACTATATCCTCCACCACTCCCAATATATCCTTGTTCAGGTCCTAAAATAGTATTTTGCCAACTTCCTGATACTGATTTTGATTCTAATACTCTATTTGTACTTACTTTTGCTGCAGATACCTTATGCGAAGTCAAACTTAGAATACTTAATCCTAATGCTACCGCACCAACAGTTGCTACAAGTTTCTTTGATTTCATCTTTTTTAATTAAAAAATTAAATTTTTAATAAATATTATTAAAATTTAGATAAAAAGTCAAGTGCTTTTTATTTTTTAAAGCAAAAAAGGCTAGAAGATAGATTACAAACCTAATTTCTAGCCTTTAAAAATATTAAAATCTAATGTGGATTATCCTTGAATTCTGTTTTGTTCATCAAAGATTTGGTGGATTGATTTATCGTTGTAAATGTAATCAATACCCTTAGCAAGTAAACGTGCAACAGATAAATGAACCATTCTATCTGGATATTTCTTGTGCTTGATAGTATCAGTTACAACAATTTGTTCAACTGGTAATTCGTTTAAGACATCAATTGCATTTTGAGAAAGCAAAGCATGAGTTGCTGCAACATAAACTTTCTTAGCTCCAGCAGCTAAAACTGACTTAGTTGAAGAAGCAATTCTAGAACCAGTATCAATTAAGTCGTCAACGATAATAACAGTCTTATCCTTAACGTCCCCGATCATATCATGAGCTTCTGCATCGTAGCGTGCACCACGTTGATCAACAATTGCAATCGGTGCGTCAAAGTATGAGCCAAAAGTACGTGCAAGTTTTGCACCAGAGTGATCTGGAGAAACAACTACTACATCATCATCATCCTTACTTGCAATACCGTTATCTAAGAAGTATTGAGCTAAGATTGGCATAGCGTGTAAGTGATCAACTGGAATATTGTAGAAACCTTGAATTTGAGATGCATGTAAGTCAACTGCAATCAAGTCATCAATATCAGTCAATTGAAGCAAGTTAGCTAATAATTTAGCGGTGATTGGCTCACGTGAACGATTCTTAGTATCTTGACGTGAATATGCCATATAAGGAATTACTACGTTAACAGAGTGAGCAGATGCACGGTGTAAAGCATCCAATACAATCATCAATTCCATAAAGTTTTCATTTACTGGATCTTGAATAGATTGAATTACGTAGACATCACAGCCTCTAACACTTTCCGTAATGTTAACTTGAATTTCTCCATCACTAAAGTGTTGAACAGCAGTCTCTAACAATGGTTTATCCAAAGCTGCCGCAATTCTCTCTGCTAAAGCTTGGTTTCCACCAAGACCGATTAATTTCATTGGGTGCAACATTTCGTGCAATTCTTCTTTATTCATCAATTTGCCCTTCCTTGTAAAATTAACAGCTAGTTTTATTATAACTAAAAATTCCTGTTTTGCTCTACTTTTCTAGCTATAGATTATAACTGATTATTTTCTGCTGCCTTGATTTGATCTAAGCGACCAACGACATAATTATAAAAATCCTCTGCATCTTTGGGATTTGTATTTTCAAAAGCTCTCAAAACAATTGCCAGCTCATCTTTTCCCATTTGGTGTAAACTAGCCGTTTGATAAATCATGGGATTATCACCTTTAGGAACCAATTTTAGAAAACCATTAATTAAGATGTGCGCTTTTTTATATACAACAGCTTGTAAACTGTGAATATCTAGTATTACTTCTCGTTTACCTGGAAATAACGGCGCAGTATGCTTAATTGTAATTTTGTCATCATTTATAGACATCTCGCCATTCATCCCTTGAACCACTATTTTTGTCATTATTCTAACCTTCTGCTATTTATTAAATTCCATTTATATATTAATTCTATCGAATTTTTAGATCAAAAAGAAAAAGAGCGCTACTTTTTTAGCTCTCTTTACAAAAATCTTTAATTAAATCTAGTAACTTTAAACTATGAACAACATAACTATAATGCGTCTGACGAGGCATTAAAACTAAACGACAATTAGGAAGCAATTGACTATACCAGCGAACATGTTCAACCTTAACCCAATCCTTTTCACCTACTACGCATAAAGTAGGCGTCTTAATCCGTTTTAACGTTTCAACCGGAATATGACTCTCTCTTAAAGCCACTCTGCTGTCACGATCTCCCTTAAAAAAGCCTCGAATAGTATTAGCCGCAATGTGCTTTGCATTCACGCCGTTTCCGTTAACGTAAGTACCAGCAACAATTATTTTAGAAACCAGTTCTGGTGCTTGGGCGGCCAAAGAAAGAGCAACTAAACCTCCAGACCCAAAGCCTAAGATATAAGGCTTTTCAAGTTTAAGCGCGCTAATAAAAGCCCGTAAATCTTCAACTTCAGTTTGATAATGCTCGCTTGCTTCTCCTTCACTTAAACCGCGGCCTCGCATATCAGGAACCACAACTGTGTAATATAAAGAAAGCGGCGCAACTAATTTATCGAAGATTCCACCATCTTGGTGGTGCCCATGTAACAAAATTAAAGGATGCCCTTTACCTAATTTCTGATAGTAAATTTCAACTCCATTAACTTTTACTTTCATACCAATTCCTTTAGCTATAAATTCTTATAAATCTTGATGATCCAAATCACTTAAAGATGCTTTTTTTGCGATCTTTTTATTCTCTTTTTGAGCTTCACGCTCTGCCATCAAGCTTTTAATAATTTGGTGCCATACACGATAATTAGCTCGGAAATTATCTGGTATTTTCTTAGGATTAAGATCATGCACCATACTATCCGCACGTTGCCAATAATGATAGTAAGGTGTTGAACTATAGTAAAAACCATTAGTCAATGATACGTACTTAACGTTGAAGATTTGATCTTCCATAAAGGCTAAATCTTCAACAAAACGCAAATGATACTTCTTAATGACACTAATTTTATATCCCTTATTCCAGGTATATCCTTTTACAGGTGACCCAAAGACATTAGTCATCTTCAAATAAGCTTCTCTCTTGTCGATCAAGCCCCCGCTTTGCTTACTTCCTACTGGATGACTTTCATGTCTTTTTTCTGAATCAATCCAAAAACCACAAGAAACAATATCTACATCTGGATGCTCATCAAATGCTCTTACAAAATAAGCAGTATAGCCAGGATCAACCCAGTCATCCCCATCATGAAAAGTAAAATATGGGGTAGTTACATGAGCCATTCCAACGTTTCTAGCATCAGAAAGGCCACCATTCTTTTTATTAATAATGTCAAAATAAAGAAACCGATCACGATACTTCTCAGCTACTTCGCGAGTTTTATCTTTTGATCCGTCATTAACAATTAATAATTTAAAATTTTTATCTTTTTGTTTTGCTAAAGCTTCTAATGCCCGGCCCAAATATTTTTCCATATTGTAGACAGGCATAATTACCGTTAACATTGGCTGGCGTAACACAGCGTCTGCCTCCTTTTGCTTATGATTATAGCATCTTAATACTTATTTACATAATTCAGTTAGCTATTTAGGTTATAATATAGCCATCACATTGAGTATATTTTATTCATAAGGAGAAAATTTTATTATGAAAAAAATACTAACTGCGCTTGTAGCTATCTTAACAAGTGGAATTTTAGGGTTAACTGCTATTAGTAATACTAAAACAGTTAAGGCAAATGAAAATGACACTCCTGTTATAACCTTAGGTACATCCCTTACCTCTTCTCAAAAGCAGGGAACAATTAACACTCTGACGCAGTCCTTAAATGGTAGTAATTATACCACCATCACTATTACTGGCGCAGATCTTGTAAAATATCTTAATCCTTCAGGCTATGACTTCACTAATAATTCGGGCGTTTGGTCTAGTGCCATGATCCAAAAAACTAGCTCTGGTAGCGGGATTAATGTTCATATTTTACCTTATAATGGCCATAATAACATTACAACTATTACTGCTAACCAATACAAAAATGCTGCTTTAACTGCTGGTATTTCTGACGCGGACATTTACGTCACTTCTGCTACACCAATTGACGGATCAGGTGCCCTAGCCGGCGTTTATGCCGCATATGCTAAAAATGGCAATTCTTTAAATCAAAATCAAATTAATGCAGCACAAACTGAAATGAATACCTTAAGTAAGATTACTAGCCAAAACAAGGGAAAAGATGGCTATTCTGACGCCCAATTAAACAATGCCATAGCTGGTGCAAAAAAAGAAATGGCTAAACAGGGGCAAAATATTTCTGATAGCCAAATCAGGGATATTGTTAATAACCAAATTAACATTAACCACCTCGGTGATACTATTACTAATAATCAAAAAGAACAAATTATTAATGTCTTAATTAAGATTAAAAATTCTGGTGCATTAAAAGACAAAAACTTCCAACAACAAGCTGGTCAACTAGCAGACCAAATTCAATCTGGTGCTAAGAATATCTTTTCAAAATTTAATACTCCTGAAACTCGTAACTGGTTTCAAAAATTAATTGATTCAATCGTTAGCTGGTTTAGAAGTACCTTTGGCGGTGTCATTATCTTAAACTAAAACGTTAAAAAAAGACGGCTTAAAATAGCCGTCTCCGTCGTCAAAAACTAGTACCTGCGTGCGTTCTAGTCTTTCAGTTATTATTATAGCAACTACTAAAAAAAGTGCATTAAAAAAGTCTGCAAATTGCAGACTTTTTTTGTTTACTAAGCAGATTATTACTTCATTTTATCCATATAACGATTTAATTCATGGTCCACAAAAACGTTGCCTTCATTATCAGCGTGTCCCTTGGTCCAGCTAAAAGTACTATCCGGAAAATGACCTAGTAAACTATCTAGCCTTTTCCATTCGGTAGCATTAATTAAAGGGCCATTTGATCGCTTCCAGCCACGTTTCTTCCATCCCTCAATCCAGTGTTTATTAATTCCATTTAAAACATATTGTGAATCTAAAACAAATAAAAGATGTTTGTCATTAAATTTCAACTCAAGCAATTTTTCTAAAGCATTAATTAGACCCAATAATTCCATCTTATTATTCGTAGCGCCGAATTCTCCGCCAGATCCATAAGTACGGCCATCTTGCCATTCAATTAAATAAGCCCAAGCTGCTCTATCAGTCTTATTAACGTGCCCACCTTTATGTACCCCAGTATTTCGTGATCCACCATCTGTATAAATTGTTGCAAAATAGTCTGCTGAATTATTAGAACTAGTCTTTTTTACTTTTTGCTTCTTAGACTGGTGTGTGATGTTAGCAGCTTGGATTTTCTTAATCGCATTGCTTAAAGAATCTTCTTTAACAATATCTGGTTGTGTTTCTTTATTCCAGTCTAAATACTCAGTCGCATCAGTTATCTTTTCAAAAGACTTATACTCCGCACCGGAAAAGCCATCAACTTGTTTTTTAGCATCTTCCCATGTTCGGTAAACACCAGGTGTACGACCTTTTTTTACTGCATAGTATTTCATAAATATTCCTTTCCTATCTGCTCTAGCTGATAAAATGTTAGAATAATTTTAACGCTAAAACTAATACAAAGGGAGGATGTAGCATGTTTTTTATTCAAAAAAGATATAGCGAAGAAGTTGAAAAGAATAATAAACATAAAAATAAAGAACCTAGTATTGCAAGAATGACTTTTTTAGGTTTAATGGCTACTTTTACTCCTACTCGCTGGCTGCTCAGAATGCACAAACGCAAAGTTGAAGATAGTTCAACAACAGAAGCAGCAACTTCTACAATTACGCAAACGCCAATTTTTTACGTACATGGTTTTCGCGGAGGCGATTATACAACTAACAAAATGGTTCATGCTGCTTGCAAGGCAAAAGGCACAGATAAATTTCTTAAAGCTACAATTGATCCCTTTGGTAATTTTATTTTGGAAGGAACTTGGACAGCTGATCCACAACCCATCGTTCAATTAGTTTTTAAAGACCGAATTGCTGGCGTTTATGCAAGTTCCTATTACTTACGCACCGCTTTGTCTTACTTAAGTAAGAGATACCATTTCAAAAAATATAGTGCGGTCGCCCATTCTTTAGGTGCCCCTTCAGTAGTAAAGGTTGAAATGAAAACAAGCTTGAGAAAGAATTTTCCCCACCTAGATCATTGTGCTTTAATTGCTGGTCCTTTTGATGGAGTAATGTATTTAGGTGATTTACCCAATGTTAATCGTCTTAATGAAAAAGGACGTCCTATTTTGATGAGTATTTCCTACTTAGGAATGCTATTCAATCAGCGTCGCTTTAATCCTAATATTTCTGTTTTAAATATTTATGGAAATATCTTAGATGAAACTAATACGGATAGGTTTATTTCTGTTGTTTCTGCTAAATCAATTCGCTATATCCTCGCTCCTGGTGCCCACACCTTCCAAGAAGTCGAAGTTCGCGGGGACGCAGCTGAGCATAGTGTTCTACATGATAATCCTTTTGTAATTAATATTATCAATAAGTTTTTGAAGTTAACTGATTAGTTTTATAAAGAAAGAAAATCGTTATGTACTATATGCCATTTTTCTATGACCCATATTTTTGGATGATTATTTTAGGCGTAGCAATTTCCGGCTGGGCCTCAATGAATGTTAATTCGACTTTTAACCGTTACGATCAGGTTCAAAATCAAGGTAATTACACTGGTAAAGTAGCAGCTCGTTATATTCTAGACCAAGCTGGTTTATATGAAGTAGAAATTCGTGAGGTTGCTGGAAACTTAACCGATAATTACAATCCTACTAATAAAGTTCTCAGCCTTTCGCAGTCTGTTTATAATTCTTCTTCTATTGCCGCAGTTGGAGTAGCAGCACATGAAGTCGGACATGCTTTACAAGATGCTAGCAACTATGCACCAATGCGTATGCGTTCTGCCTTAGTGCCAATTGTTTCTCTTGGTTCTAACTTATCAATGCCATTAATTCTTCTGGGACTAGTCTTAGGAATGAATCAAACTTTGATTAGAATTGGCATTTGGTGTTTTGCACTAGTTCTTCTTTTTCAGGTAGTAACTTTACCAGTCGAATTTAATGCTTCACACCGTGCACTAAGAATGCTAAATAATGGCGCTATTTTATCTCCACAAGAGATGCCGATGGCACGTAAAGTATTATTTGCGGCAGCTTTAACTTATGTCGCAGCAGTTTTAACAAGCATGCTACAATTATTTAGACTTCTTCTTATTTTTGGAGGACATAACAACGATAACAACTGAGTTAACAGGGAGGGATAATTATTTTTTCAAATGAATTTTGGACACTTCTTTGGGCAGTTAATACACTTTTAGCCTTTTACGTAGTGTTTCATAGAAAAAGATCGGTCGCTACCTCTTGGGCCTGGCTAATTATTTTACTTATTTTTCCTGTACTCGGCTTTATTCTTTACGGTTTTATTGGGCGTGGATTATCGCAAGAAAACCTTTTTGCAATTAATAATCAAAAACACATCGGTTTAAATAAAGTAAATAAGATGATTCCGCGTATCCCTAAGGATACTGGACCAACAGATACTTCTAAAGAAGCAAAAATTTTAATTGACTATTTCAACTTTAAATATGACTCCCCGCTTTCTAAAAACAATAAAATTAGTTTTTATACTGACGGAGAAGAAAAATTCAAAGCTCTTTTTAATGATATCAATCAGGCTAAAGAAACAATCAATGTTGAATATTATTCCTTCATGAATGATGATTTAGGAAACAAGTTTCTTAATTTATTAATCAAAAAAGCTCGTGAAGGCGTGAAAATAAGATTGATTTATGATCCATGGGGATCGCCAGGTGCTTCAAAAGCTTGGTTTAAGCCTTTAACTGATCTAGGGGGAGAAGTGGCAGCTTTTATCACGTCTCAGAATATGATCAAAAAATATCGGATGAATTATCACCTTCACCGTAAGATTGTTGTTGTTGATGGCCGAATATCTTGGACGGGTGGTTTCAACGTTGGCGACCAATATGTAAGTAAAAGCAAAAAGTTCGGTTACTGGCGCGACACACATCTTAGAATTGTAGGATCAGCCTCACTACTGCTCCAAGAACGTTTTGTAATGGACTGGAATGCTTCAGTTACTAATAAGAATGAGACAATTTCATTCAATGAAAAACTTTTTCCCAAGATTGAAGAAAATAAGCTAACTGAAGATGATGTTGCAACGCAAATCGTGTCAGATGGACCTGATACCTCTACCCCTTATTTACGTAATGGGATGATTAGAATGATGATGATGGCAAGAAAAACGCTCTGGATTCAAACGCCTTACCTAGTTCCAGACGATCCAATGATCGCGACCTGGGTTATTGCTGCCCGTTCAGGAGTTGACGTCAGAATCATGATTCCTTCAATGCCCGATCACCCCTTCATTTACCGCGCTACTCAGTGGTATGCAAACTACTTATTACATGAGGGAATAAAAATTTATGTCTATAACAATGGCTTTATTCATGCTAAGACTGTCATGGTTGATGAACGATTTTCAGCAGTTGGTTCTATGAATCAAGACTTTCGCTCATATAGTCTGAATTTTGAAACCGATGCCGTTTTCTACGATAAAAATATTACCCGGGAATTAAATCAGATTTTTGAAAAGGATCTTACTAACTGTACTGAATTAACTTTAGACATCACCAATAATTGGTCCCGTTATCTTCGCTTTAAACAGGCCTTTTCTAGATTACTTTCTCCAATTTTATAAAAAACAAAAAAGGATAAGCACTCTTTCGCTTCTTCGTGTAGTGATCAGAGTACTTATCCTTTTTTTATATTCGTATTTTTACATTTACATCATTGACTGCACTTCAATACCAACATTTGAACCTAAATATTTTCTGATGTTAGCAATTACATCACTAATTTGCTGTGAAAAGCGTAGATAATACGCTTGCCGATTATTAGTCTGAAATATCGCCATTACAGTAGGCTTTTTAGGATTAGGAACTGCAATTAAAGTAACATGTGCAATGTCGCTATACTTAACTGTTCGTTTAAAATATCCACTTACAACTAATCTCTTTTTAGCTAATCCACTAACGCCATCAATAATGCTCATTAACAAGAATGTCGCAATAAACACATTCATGAGTAAAGTTGGATCAGTAAAGTAATCTAAATAAAATCCAATTAATAGAAAAATCAAGGCCCAAATAACCGATGAACTTCTAAAGCGAGCCTTATAATCAATGTTTGCTTGCCAATACCAACTATAAAAAATATAGCCAATTAGCAAAATATCAAAAGCAATATACAAAAGTGACATATCTTTCCTTCTAAAATTATTTATTAACGTTAAAATTCTTACTTCAATTATAACAAATACCACTTTTTCTCTCAGCATTCTATAATTGACTTAGTTGAAAATTAAAAGTATAGGAGGTTTCATATGGATTTAGACAATCAAATTGCTGCTCTGCAAGCAGATCTCAACAATGCTCACCATGTCACATACTTAACTGGTGCCGGAGTTTCTACGCCCTCTCATATTCCTGACTACAGATCAAAAAATGGCATTTATAATGGCATATCTGAAAGCCCGGAACAAATTTTAAGCGAGGACACCCTCTTTCACGAACCAGCTAAGTTCCATCACTTTGTAATGGAGAATATGTATTTTCCTAATGCTCAACCAAATATTATTCACCAAAAAATTGCAGCTAGCTGTAGTAAAAATGGCACTTTAATTACCCAAAATGTTGATGGCTTGGACAAAAAAGCTGGCAACAAACATGTCATTGAATTTCATGGCAATCTTTATAATATTTTTTGTACTAAGTGTCATGAAAAAATTTCATACGAAGAATATAAAGAATCATACCTACACGCAAAAGACCACGGAATAATTCGTCCTGGCATTGTTTTATACGGTGAACCAATTAATGAAATGGTTTTAACTGAATCAATCAAAGCAATTCAAAATAGTGACTTAGTTATTATTGCTGGAACTAGTTTTGTTGTCTATCCTTTCGCTCAACTTCTTGCCTATCGACAAGCTGCTGCTAAAGTATGGGTTATCAATAATACTCCTGTACCAGCTCCTAAAGAAGTTTTAACAATTATTGAAAATGCTGAAAAAGTATTTGACAAATTATATATATAACCGATATTATCTTAACTAACATTTTATTTAATTTATCCATAGCTCTTTCTGTTATTTTTTGTTGTACAATATAAGATGGAGTTAATATATTAATTAAAAGAAAGGTTAGGATTAAATGCCACTTGCCCAAGCAAAAGTTTTTTATTACGATTTTGTTGAAATTAAGCCATGGACCTATGAATTAGTCATCAGTAACTTGGGATTAGCATTCGTTGGTTCCAAGAATAGTAATATTGAATCTTCTATTTTAGGATTTTATCCTAACCACATTCTTGTTCAAGATTCAAAGAAATTAGCTCCTTATGTTCAACAATTAAAAGAATATTTTGCAGGCACGCGTCGCTCTTTTACCGTTCCTATCGACTATTCAAGCTTTGGTACTCCATTTCAAAATCAAGTTGTTAAAATGATTGAAAATATTCCTTACGGAACAACCATTTCATACAATGATTTAGCCTCTGCTATTAATGGCTCAACTTCAGTTCGAACAGTTGCACATGCGGTAGCCCTAAATCCATCCCTAATTTTTATTCCAAGTCATCGCGTAATTTTAGCGTCAGACAAGGTGGGAAGTTATAGAATGGGAGAAAAGGAAAAGCAACGCTTAATAAAACTTGAAGAAGGCTATTTGAATGCAATTGATTAAACTTTATCAGCCTTTTTTTGACGCTAATAACTGGGCCCATGTCCTAACTAGCGGACAAGATTGGATGATGATTCTGACTCTAATTCTAATGGAGTGTTTGCTATCAGTTGATAATGCGGTAGTTTTAGCCGCACAAACGCAAGTTTTACCAACTAAAGATGAGCAAAGGAAATCATTGGTCTATGGACTTTGGGGTGCTTATCTATTCCGTTTTATTGTAATTGGGATCGGTACTTACCTAATTAATTTCTGGGAAATCAAACTCTTAGGTGGTTTATATTTACTTTATTTAGTTTATAAGTATTTTTATGATGTTCGCCATCCTGCACAAGTTGCTAAGAAAGAAGCGGCAAAAAAAGAAGCCCACAAGAAAAAGAACTCCAAAACAAGAAAGCACCATCTTTCATTATTTTGGAGAACTGTTATTTCAATTGAGTCAATGGATATCGTCTTCTCAATTGATTCTGTTTTAGCAGCTTTAGCAATTTCAAATAATCCAGTTGTCGTCTTAGTTGGCGGAATGATTGGTATTTTATGCATGCGAGGAGTTGCAGAAGTTATTATTAAATTAATGGAAATTATTCCTGAACTTCAAACAATGGCCTATGTTTTAATTACAATTATTGCAGTTAAACTACTTGTTTCATTGCCACCGTTAAACTTTAAATTGCCCGATGCAATCTTTGCCTGCATTGTTTTTGGTACAGTTATTTTAACAATTATTTTTCATTACGTTCGACAAAACTTACATGGCAAAAAAATGCCTTAACCTAATTGACTATCAATAAAATCTTTAAGCACAACTGCCTGGTTGTGCTTTTTATTTTTAGCACCATATAAGAAAATAACATCTTCTTGAGCTAACTTTTCTTTCACATTCTTAATAAAATTCGGGGTTACTGGATTAGCTTTCAGTTGCGCTATATACTTAGTCTTGAATTCAGGAAACTTATCGTCTTCATGATTAAACCATTTTCTTAATTCATTAGTTGGTCCAATTTCCTTATCCCATTCATCTAAATGAGCCTTTACCTTGCTCATTCCCCTTGGCCACAAACGATCTACTAAGATTCTATAACCTGCGGGTTGCTCATGATCATAAATTCTAACAACTTTTATCTCATTCACCTTTTAGTTCCTCCTTACAATTTATATTTACTTTCAAATACGAGTGTACAACATTTTTAGAAAGAAGTAGCAATATGAACTATGAAGATTTTTTTACTAATCGGTCTACTAGTGAAATTAGCAAAGATCTGTTAGGTAGAACTCTATCTTTCAATAATGGAAACGAAATTTTATCAGGCACAATAGTTGAAGCAGAAGCCTATGTTGGTGTAAAAGATCGTGCTGCTCATTCTTATGGTGGTAGACGCAGTCAAGCAAATGAAGGCTTATATCGTCCCGGTGGCAGTTTATATATCTATTCTCAGCGGCAATATTTTTTCTTTGATGTTGCCTGCCAAGCAGCAGTCGAACCACAAGGAGTTTTAATTAGGGCCATTGACCCACTAACTGGAATTGATACCATGATTAAAAACCGTAATGGCAAAACTGGTCCACTTTTAACTAATGGTCCTGGAAAGATGATGCAGGCTTTAGGAATTACTAGTAGAAAATGGGATTTAGCTCGGTTAGAAGATTCTCCCTTCGATATTGACATTAATCATAAACGTAAAATTGAAGAAATTACTGCTCTTCCAAGAGTCGGGATCAATCAGTCAGATCCTAAATGGGCCAAGAAAAAACTAAGATTTATAGTTGCTGGTAATCCCTATGTTTCAGATATTAAGAAAAAAGATGTTAAACAAAATCACGGATTTATTTGACAAAAGATTAAAAATCGTTTAATCTTTTCATCAGTTAAATAAATCCCCAATGCAATAGAGGTTGCGATAACCACAAAATCTACTTGAGTACGCGAATACATTGACAGTAGTTTTTTAGGATTATCGCCGAAACAAGCTTACTTTCGCGAATTAAGCTTGTTGGGATGTGAGAGCATATCTTACATACTGTCCTGGTAGTCCCCAGGGAGCGCTATATGATTTGGTTTAATTACTGATGATTTTCAAACCTCGTTGTTTTTGGTAAACAGCGAGGCTTTTTATTTACGCTTTTATTGTATTGGCTTTATTTGAAATAATTTTTGGAGGTATTTCAAAGTGAAGTCAAAAATAAGATGGTTTAGTGCTTTATTAGCCCTAATTTTAAGTTTGGTTATCGGTTTTAGTTCTAATTCTACCCAAACCGAAGCGGCTAAAAAGGAAGCACCCCTAAAAATAGGTATGGAAGCTAATTATCCACCATACAATTGGACTCAAACTACAGATGCAAATGGCGCAGTTCCAATTGATGGATCTAAGCAATATGCAAATGGATATGATGTACAAATCGCAAAAATTATCGGTAAAAAGCTTCATCGTAAAGTTGTCGTTGAAAAAACCGAATGGGATGGTTTATTGCCAGCTTTAACTTCTGGCAAAATCGACCTAATTATTGCTGGTATGTCTCCTACTGCTGAACGTAGAAAGGCAATCAATTTCTCTGAACCATACAGAAAGAGTACTTTCGTTGTTATTACAAGCAAGACTGGAAAATTTGCTCAAGCAAAAGGCTTAAATGACTTTAAGGGAGCAAAATTAACTGCTCAACAAGGTACGTTGCACTATGACTTAATTAAGCAATTACATGGTGCTAAACGTGAACCAGCAATGAGAAGCTTTTCTGCAATGCGTCAAAGCTTGCAATCAGGTACTATTGATGGTTATGTTGCAGAAGATATTGAATACCAAAGTTATAAGGCAGTTAACCCTAACATCGTTGCCGTTAACTTAAACAAGATGCAGGGATTCAAGGTTGCCCACGATGATTCAATTACTTCAATTGGTGTTAAGAAAGGCAACACTGAATTACTTAACCAAGTTAACAGCATTTTAAACGGTATTTCTAAGAAAAAGCGCGACCAATTAATGGCTGATGCTGTAAAAGAACAGCCTCAAGCCGGTAGCAGCAAGAAAGAAAACTGGTTCATGTCAATTATGCATCGCTATGGTTCAATGATCCTTGGCGGTGTTGGAATGACTCTTCTTTTAGCTTTAGTTGGTACTATTGTTGGTTTCTTCATCGGTTTACTTGTTGGGATTGTTAGAACTATCCCAACCCCTAAGTCTACTGGTAAAAAGTGGGGCTTAAAGATCGTTGACTGGATTTTAGCAGTTTATATTGAAGTGTTCCGTGGAACTCCTATGATGGTTCAAGCAGCCGTTATTTACTATGGAATTGCCCAATTATGGCACCTTAACTTAAACCGTACAGTAGCTGCTCTAGTAATTGTTTCAATTAATACTGGTGCTTACTTAGCCGAAGTTATTCGTGGTGGTATTAACGCTACTCCTAAAGGTCAGTTTGAAGCAGCTTCTGCTATCGGTATGACTCACTCACAACAAATGTGGCATATTATCTTACCGCAGGCAATCAGAAACTGTTTACCATCAATTACTAATGAATTTATTGTTAACATTAAGGATACTTCAGTATTAAGTATTATTTCTGTATCAGAATTGTTCTTTGTTGGTACAACTGTTGCCAGTCAAACCTTCCAATTCTTCCAAACTTACTTCATTATTTCAATGATCTACTTAATTTTGACATTCTCAATCACTAGAATTTTTAATTTCATTGAAAAGAAGCTTGAAGGTCCAAAGAACTACAACTTAATGGCTAATCAATTACAAGTAGAAGATCCAAAGGAGACTGGATTTGAACATGAACAATAATAACGAAGAAAACATTTTACAAGTACAACATTTACAAAAGAAATACGGCGATCACACAGTATTAAAAGACATTTCTTTTGATATCAATAAAGGTGAAGTAATGACCATTATTGGTCCATCTGGTGGTGGTAAATCAACCATGCTTAGATGTATTAACCTTCTTGAAGAACCAAGTAATGGTAAGATTTTATTCCATGGCAACAATATTCTAGATTCTCATTTTGATCGTAATAAATTTCGATCAAAGGTTGGTATGGTTTTCCAGCAATTTAATTTGTTTAATAATAAAAATGTGCTTCAAAACTGTATGATCGGTCAAGAAATGGTTCTCGGACGCTCTAAAGAGGAAGCCAAGAAAATTGCAATTGAAAACTTAAAGAAAGTTGGTATGGAGCCTTTCTTAACTGCAAAGCCTCAACAACTATCTGGTGGACAGCAACAACGTGTTGCTATTGCGCGGGCAATTTCGATGGATCCAGAAATCTTACTTTTCGATGAACCAACTAGTGCGCTAGATCCTGAAATGGTTGGTGAAGTACTTAATACCATCCAGTTACTAGCTAAAACTGGATTAACAATGGTCATTGTTACTCACGAAATGGGATTTGCTCGTGACGTTTCTGATCAAGTTATCTTTATGAGCGATGGAGTTATTACGGAACAAGGTACACCACAAGAGATCTTTAATAATCCTCAAGAAGAGAAGACTAAGAAGTTCTTACGTAACTTTAGAAGCAATGAACTTTAAGATAGTAAAAAAATGCATTGGATTTTTGTCCAATGCATTTTTTCTATATAATCTCACTATTTTCTTTTTCTTGTGCTAGCTTCCAGCCGGTTTCAAAATATGTCTTACGCAATTTTCTTAAGGCATCATAATCACTTTGTAAGCTATCAATCGCATCTTGAAGCTTTTTATTTTGCTTTCTCATCGCATTTAATTCAGGGTCATTAACTATTCCCTTCAAATGAACTTGTCCAGCTAAATCACGTTTTGCCTGCTGAAATTCTTCTTTTAAATTAGCAAGAGTGTCTTCGTACTTAACCAATTTTTTATTTACAACACTAAGTTGATTATTCAACTTAATAAATAATTTATAGGGCATATTAGATTTAATTCGATTACACTCGCTACATGACAAAATCAGATTATCAAAAGAATTATCATGCGATAAAGAAACTGGATCTTTGTGATCTACGCTTGTTCCGCGTCTACCACAATATTGGCAACGATAATTATATTTGTGACGAATTCTTTCACGGTCAACAAAATCTACTTCATTTAAGGAGAAGTCGACTTCAATTCCCATGTTTTTCATATTAACAGCAAAATCAACATTGCTATTAGGAATATAATCTATTTCTTTATCTTCGCTCTTAATAATTGCCTGATTAAATTTGAATCGTGGCAATTGCTGCAAAGCTACTTCATTACCATCATAGTCTTGAATAAAAGATTCATATTGGCGTCTATGATCGCTTCCTACAAGATACTGATTTAAAGCCGCCGGATTAGCCTTGCCCGTATTTTTCTTTCCTACAAAGCCATAGAGCATTACCTGGGAAATATTTTCAATTACTAAATTCTCATAATCTTCTGCATCCAGATTGCGTGTTAAGCAAATATCACAAATGCTTGTTAACTTGGGATTCATTAATCCTTCTTGCTTAAAATGAAGGCTATCAAGTCGCAACCCGCAGGATGCGCATTGTAATTTCAAACTATTCTTCCCCCATTAGTAAAATACTAAAAGCAATTCTTTGCATCTTATCTTTACCAGCAAAGTCGCCTTTAAATAAGTCTGGCAAAATTTTCTTAATAAAATATTGAACACAAGTTAAGTCATCAAACTTTTTAATCGTTTCAAGACTTTCTTTAAACATTTGCATGAAAACTGGATTGGGATTTCCTAATTCAATTTCACCATAAGCTTCATAAAGTAAATCTAACTTATCACAAATAGATAAAATTTTACCTTCTAAAGTATCATCTTTACCTTCAGATAGACGCTTAGTGTAAATTTTTTGAAATTCTTTTGGAATTTCGTCCTTAATAAATTTGGCAGTCATTGTTTCTTCAACGTCTCCAATCATCTTTCGCAATTGTGGAGTTGCATATTTAACTGGAGTCTTAATGTCACCAATAAACCGCTCAGTATAATCATGGTTAAGACTCTTTTCATATAGAGCTTTCCAATTTATCTTTTGCTTACCAACAACTTCTTCAATATCTCCCATCATTTGAGCAAGTTCAGCCGTTCTAAAACTATGATCAGCGACAGAATGATGCTGATATTTAAAATAACCTGGTGCACGATCGATTGACTCTAAACTATTAAAACCTTGAATATATGCATTTAATCCCATAAAAACTTACCCCTTCCAGAAATATAAAAATGTCTAAAATTTCTACTATCATAGCAAAACCGTTCTACTCTTGCAAATCAAAAATAGAGAAAGATTCAACAACTTAATCTTTCTCTATTTTTCTAATCCAGTCAACTCATTTGTATTTAAAGCAGCTAAAGTCGTTAAAGTAGCATCGTAATAGTTATCTTTCGGAAGGGATCTTGAAAAGATATACTTTTCTTGTTCAACCAAAGTATCATAGCCTTGATTACGATACTTATTAGCTGCTACAAAGATTGGTGCACTAAAGCTCGCTGATTGATAATAATGCAATTTTTTGCCTTTTAAGGTAAAACCAGCCGAAGTTCCTTTTTTCTTAAAAAATTTTAGCATTTTCTTTACTACTTGAGCCGCATTCTTATCATTACTTTCCGCTAATAGCATTGGGACTCGGCAAGCATTTGTACTATAGTGACCATCATCATTAGTCGCCACTTCATTAGCTTTTGCGGGTTTCACATAATTATTAGAAACCCATGCAAAATCAGGAACTAAACCAGTATCGTGTTTCTTGCTTAATTTTTGCAAATAGTTAAGCATTTTGCTTTTAATTGTTAGCCATTCCCGATCACCGGTCGCTTGGTAAAATTCTTCAAACGCTTTTGGCATTACATCTGATGTCCTCAGGACATTATAAAAGCGTGAGTCTTTATTAGCCCAATTTCCGACAGTTACCATTTTAGCTTTCTGATTAATCTCAAACCTTTTTATATCATTAATTAAGTTAACAGCTTGTGACTTGTAGCCATGTCCTGGCCAAACTCTATTAGCATGTAGCAAAGCTTGAGCAATCATTATGTCACCATCACTTGCACTCACAGGATTATCACGCCAAATATTTTTCCTATCTTTCTGTCTCCAGCTCATCAAATTTGAATTTGTTAAGCGATGAGCCAAGTAATAATTGTCTAGCTTTTGAAAATCAATCCGGCTTCCTAGATGTTTCTCTCCTGCTTTAGCAGCCAATAACATTCCATAGCCTTGCGCTTCAGATAAAGCAAACGAAGGGCCCTTTTCCCCTGCTGCATTTACGTATTGTTCATTTTGATTTTTATTTTTTATATAATCTTCACGCCACTCATGATAATATCGCTCTTCTAGCGTTCGATCATTGCTCATCCTCACATAGCCAATAATTCCTAAATAAGCAATAATAGTTCCTAAAATTAGTATTAAATTCTTTACTTTCATTTCTTATTCCTAATCTGCAAACCTCTTGGTTTTCACCCACTTAGTGCCATCTCGTTTAAACAACTTATCTCCAATTACTGAGCAGACTGCTTGAAGAGAAATAGCAATGAAGAGCTGTGAATAAGTAAAATATGACACTAAAGCTAGCCAGATCTGGTCACTAGTGGCTTGACCATATTGGGTAGCTAAAGCTAGATTTATTTGAATTACATAGAGCAAGATCATTAATAACCAGTTAATTAATAGTAGCTGCATTAAGAGAACATTAGAATTCATCGCAAAGATAATTGGAATTTCTGGATTAAAAAATCGTGCAATTATACATCCCAAATCCACAAAAAAAATAATATCTGAAAGAATAACAGCTAAATTAAACCAAAAGAAAGTACATGTTAAATAAAAAGTTTCTAATTTCACACGCCAGTTACTCTTATCAAATAAGTGCTTAAAGTTATTCATCACCACTTGATAATTACCCTTAGCCCAACGTAATCGTTGATAATAATAATCACGTAAATGTTCAGGCTCCTGCTCAAAAGCTTCTGAATTATATGCCAGAGCAATCAAGTACCCATCTTCCATAATCCGAAAAGAAATTTCGGTATCTTCAGTTAAGGCGCCGCTTTGCCAGCCACCAATCTTTTTTACATATTCTGTATTAATGATGAAATTCGTTCCTGGAATTCGCCCAATTTTAAATAAATTCCAAACGCCTACATGTTGAAGTCTTTGAGATACAATAACTTCTTGGTTAATGCATTTAGTTAAAAAATTTTGTTTTGCATTTCGTGTTTTATTTCTGCCAAAAGTTGCCATATATCGCTGGGGATTCTCTAAAACTTTTTTCACTAAAAAATAGAGAGCATTTTGTTCAGGTAATGCATCGGCATCATAAACACAAATATATTCTCCCTGCGCTATCTTTAAAGCATCATTTAAGACACCTGCTTTACCGCCTGAACCATGACGTTCAATTATTTGTACATTTCTGTATCTATATTGAGGTAAATCTGTCGCCTTACGCATTTCAGCTGCAGTTTTATCTTGACAATTGTCGGCATATAAGAGGAGCTCGATCTTTGATGCAGGATAATTCAAGTTAAGAATTCCCTTGGTGGTATTTGCAATCACCACTTCTTCATTATGTGCTGGAACAACAATCGTAATTGTGGGATAACGCTTTAATGGCGTAATTGAAATAACTTTTTTACTATGCTTAAGCCAAAAACAAGTTGCACCATAAAGCGTAACTAATGAGGCTAAAAGCGAAAACCAAATTGAAACTAAAGTTGAAACAGCTAAAAAATCATTTAACATTATGCTTTCTTCCTAAATGACGTACTGTATGCTCGGTTTGATGATAAATAGTCCAGAGGTTACGAAACATAGCAAAAAATGCCACTAAAAATGTTAAAGTAATCAAAATTACTAAGAAAAAGAACCAATTACTCATACTTCTACTCCCTTTAAATATTCAACAACTAAGTCTGTTTCAAGTTTTCTTTTTAGACGTTTAAGAATGGCTTTAAAGTCAGGATACTCAAGTAAATCTTTCTCTGTAATATGCTGAGTTGCCATCTTAAAAGCAGGCTGATATTCCTTGTACTGTAGCCTTTTTAACTCAGCTTTTAGTTCATCATTTAAAACCATTAATGTACCCGGTGCGATCGTATTAGAGATAATCAGAAATTGACCATTTCCCAGGTAATATAAATTCTCATCAACTAACCTGCTCTTTTTAAGTACTCTTGCTATCTGCCGCAAAATCTCGTCATTATCTTCTAAATTAAATTGCGCAAATTGCTGATCATGTTCCCAATCAATAATTGTAAAATCACACCACAGTGGTAAATAATTTTTCTCTGTTAAAATTTTCTTAATCTTTTTATATAACTTTTCTGCATTATAGGTCGTTTGTAATTTTACATTTTGATCATAGTGCTTGAGATAGCGATAGGCGCTAGACTGATTTTTCTTAAATATTTGCCATCTAAAGATGCACTCTTTAATTTGACTAGTTAAATATGTTTCTAAGGGAAAGGAAACAAGTAGCAAGGTCTTCCCATAAAAATCTATCGCTACATATCCAAGAGTTAGAGCACTAATTCCTAGCACAGTCAAAATTAAAATAAGCCAGGTACTAACAATAGTTGGTGCGCTCAATCCAATAACTGCTCCTAGAATTAAGAGCAGCATAACCCCTAAAAAAATATTGCGAGAAAAGTTACTTGCCAGTCCTAAAAAAATAGACGGCAAAACAAGGGCAAAAATTGCTTTTACTTCTACCCCTTTTCTTGAAATGTTATTCATTTAAAATTCTATCCTATGCTTAATTTGTTACATTTTATAAGTCTTTTTATATAGTAATATAATTTCATTTACAACAAAATGTTATTAAATAAACTAGGATTTATATAACTTTTACATGCAAAAAAAGAGAGACGCTAAACAGCGTCTCTCTTTATCTTATGCAGTAAATTTAATTACTTGTTTTCATCTTTAGCAGCTTTGTTTAAGAAAGCAACTACTTCAGCAGCTCTCTTAACACGAGCCTTAGAGTTTTTCTTGCTCTTAGGTCTTAAGTTTGGTGTAACACCAGTGTTGTAGTTTTCACCTTTACGCATAGATCTATACTTCCTCTCAAATAAAATTTTCGAAAATCTTTTATTATCATACCACGAAGAAGCACGTCACTTCAATACCTAGCAGATCTTTCCACCTAATTTTTTCATCTCATCAGCAGAAAGTTTTTCGCCTTTGAATTCAGAAATAGTAACTCCACCATCGATGATTCCTTCATTAGAAGATAAGGATAGAGTAGCATTGCGCGCATTAAGAACTAAGCCATCGTCTAGAAATGCTAATTCTTTATCAGATGTATACATATCTAAACCCATGTTGTTTTTAACCTTAATTGAAAACTCCGAATCCGGATGATCTAATAACACCAGTTGAAAATTAGCACCGATAGTACAAGTTCCCCCTAATTTAGAATAACCATTTGAACCATCATTTAAAGCCAGCAAAACAACTTGTCCTGGCTTAATTTTCTTTTCTAAAACGTCTTTAGCACTATCTTTGATTTTTAATTCGAGATTCTTAGAATCAACCATATTTATTTCCCTCCGTCCTCTTTTACTAACTTAAATATAGCAGGTTAATTACCTTTTTCCCTAATAAAATGCTCAAAATCTTACTAATAGGAAGGACTAATGCGAAAAAAGCGTTGCGAACTTGCCGTAAAGAGTTCAAAATAGTAGTGTTGAATTAATTTTAAGAGGGGACCTTAATGACCGTCATCAAAAATATTGCTAAAGACCGTATTTTACAAATTACGGTTGTCATAACGATCATAAGCTTATTCTTCACAAGACCGCGTATTGAAGATATTAACTTTCATACACTTTACTCAATTCTAGCAATGCTTACAATCATCCAAATTTTTTCCTACTTACACGTTTTGGATGTCTTAGCCTACAAACTAACTGCAAGCGCTAGGAGTACCCGAAGATTAACTGCAATCTTCACAATTTTGTCAATTATCTCTGCGATGTTTTTAACTAATGATATAACTGTTTTAACTCTTATACCGTTATATTTAACGATTGCTAGACGCCATCATTTACCTGAGATCTTGCCTGTCACCTTAATTGGGATGGGCGCAAACATTGGTGCTGCTTTTACACCATGGGGAAATCCTCATAATATATTTGTTGTTAACCGTTATAATGTTTCACCGATTAAGTTTTTTAGTTGGTCAATTCCATTATTACTAGTTAGTTTAATTATTGTTTTAGTGTTTATCTTTTTTGTTAAAGATAAGCCAATCCCTACTGTGCCTTTAGAAGACATTAGAATCAGCATTCGACCAATGCTTTTAACGATTGCTGTTTCAATTTTCTTCTTCTTTGGTGTTTTCAATATTGTACCCGCATACGTCCCTGCAATTGTTGCAGTGATCCTTGCTCTTATTATTAATCCCTCTATTATGTTACATGTGGATTATGCTCTACTTCTAACTTTCACATGCTTTTTCATTTTTATTAGCGATATCCAGCAAATTCCATTTATTGTTACTTTAATTTCTAAGACAATGTTTTCTGAACATTCTGTATTCTTGACTTCTATTATTTCAAGTCAATTCATTTCTAACGTTCCTTCAACAATTTTAATTGGTAAATTTACCAACTTTGCGGAAGCCTTATTCCTTGGCTCAAATATTGGAGGATTTGGTTCAATCGTTGGTTCAATGGCCAATATGCTTGTTTTCAAGAGTTTTGTTGAAAACGGGACTGTTTCAAAGAGAAAATTTTTCTGGGTATTTTCAGTACTAGAATTTGCAGGTTTAATTATTCTGACAATTCTAGGTTGGATAGTTTTGGACTTTGTTATTTAAATATCATAAAAAAAGCGCAAAATTGCGCTTTTTTGGTATTCTAAACTTTCTTTATTTGGTACAATATTCCTAACATTTTAACCATATTTTTATGATAATAGAAAGGATTTACTTCTATGACTTTAACATGGATTATTATTATCATTTTAATTTTACTGGTGGCCGTTTATATCGGAATCTACAATGGCTTACAAAAAGCTAAAGTTCATGCCGATGAAGCATGGAGTCAAATTGATGTTCAATTAAAACGTCGTAACGACCTAATTCCTAACTTAGTTGAAACAGTTAAGGGTTATGCCAAGCATGAAAGTGGCACTTTAGAAAAAGTAGTTGCCCTAAGGAATCAATTAGTAAATATTCCTACTTCTGATCACGAAGAAGCTATTAAGCTTTCTAACCAAATTACTGATTCGTTGAAGAGTATTTTTGCCCTAGCTGAAAATTACCCAGACCTAAAAGCAAATCAAAACTTCATGTCACTTCAAGAAGAACTTACAAACACCGAAAATAAGATCGCTTATTCACGTCAGTTATACAACTCAACTGTTGCTATGTTTAATGAGAAACTATTAACTTTCCCATCTAACTTAGTCGCTAAGATTCACGGATTTAAGAATATGGATTACCTTCAAACACCAACTGAAGAAAAGGCTGTTCCTAAAGTTAAATTCTAGGTTTATCAATGCTCTATCAACAAATAGCACGCAATAAGCGTAAAACAGCATTTTTGCTTGTTATATTCGTTATTATTCTAGCTCTTGTTGGTGGTGGGCTAGGATATTTGATTAACGGTGAACCGCTATCAGGAATTGTAATTGCCCTAATTGGTAGCCTAATTTATCTTTTTATTGTTCTTCAAAATCCGGGAAATTTAGTCATGAGTATGAATCATGGCCGAGAGATTCATGAAGAAGATGACCCAGAACTATGGCATATTGTAGAAGATATGGCACTCGCTGGTCAGGTTCCAATGCCAAGAGTCTTTATTATCAACGATGAAAGTCCTAATGCCTTTGCGACTGGACGTGATCCTAAACACAGCTTCGTAGCTGTTACTACTGGATTAAGAAAGCGACTTAATCGAAGTGAGTTAGAGGGCGTTCTTGGCCATGAGATTTCTCATATTCGAAATTATGACATTTTAGTATCTACAATTGGAGTTGCTTTAGCTGCTGTAATTTCATTTATCTCTAGTTTTGCCTCCCGTATTTGGTGGTGGGGCGGCAATTCTGACCGTGATGACGATGACTCTAGTCCTCTAGAAATAATTTTTAAAATAGTGGCCATTGTTTTCACACTAATTTTAGGACCTCTTGCTGCCGCACTAGCTCAGATGGCTCTCTCTCGTAATCGTGAATATTTAGCTGATGCAAGTTCGGTTGAGCTTACTAGAAATCCCCAAGGTTTGATTTCAGCTTTAGAAAAGATTTCAAATAGTGAACCGATGAAAGATCCAGATCCGTCAAGTGCTGGCTTATACATCGAAAATCCGCTGCATAAGCGGGGGTTGAGTTCACTATTTGATACTCATCCGCCTACAGCTGACAGAATTAAGAGATTAGAAAACATGTAATAAAAGGGATGCACATGCATCCCTTTTTACGTATCTATTATTTCAAATTGATATGAGCCTCTCTAAATAGTCTCTTTCTCATTTCTGCTGGAGTCAGGCCATAATAATGCTTAAATTTCTTATAGAAAAACGATTTGCTTGAATATCCAATAGTTTCGATTATTTCTTTTAATGAAACATTTGGCTTGGCCAATAACCTTCTAGCTTCTTTCATCCGTCTTTCATCAACATGCTCAACAAAGCTTTTTCCCGTTTTTTCTTTTACCATTGTAGAAAAATAATTTCGATTAAAACCAAAGTATTTGGCAGCTTGCGTTAAACTAATATCATTATAGTGTTGGTCAATGTACTGATCTAACGCTTCATCCTTAAATGTGCTTTCTTTTACTTCGTTAGATTTAAAGTTTTGTTCACGCAAATTGCGCAAGATTATAATTTTAAGCAGCTCTAAGCCAATTGTTCCGTTAAAAGCGACATTATTAAGATAGTCTTGAATTATACCTTTCAAGTTTTGACTCCCCCACATCACAGAAGTAGTTGTAAATAAAAAGGCACGATCTTGATTTAACTTTTCTAAAAATAATGTACTCAATCTTTGTTCATTAGGTGTATTGGCATCTACCTGCTCTAATTGTTTTTGCCATGAAAAATCGTTATCCAGTTTAAATTTAACAATAATTGCATTTTTATCGCTAACTCTGATTGTATAGTCAGTGTCTTTTTCAATTAGCAAGATATTTCCTGCCTTCAAATAAAAAGTTTTATTATTAATTTCAACCTCGCACTTACTCGCTAAGCAGTAAATTAATTGACTAGTATTAGATTGATATTCAGTAAAATCATAATGCACTTTTTCTAAATAAAGACTATACGGCAAAAGAAGGTTTTCAGTACGGATTTCTATTTCAGTACCTTGAGTATTTTGCATTAAACTTGATAAATAACTTTTTAATGTCGCTGTTGCCATCTCAACCGGTCCCCTTTGCTTTTACTCTATTTTAATTATAACCTTTTTACTATTTTTAATTGTCATTTCGGCTTATTAAGCGTAAGCTAAACCTAGAAATATAACTGGGGTGCCAGATGGCTGAGAATATACCCATTGAACCTGTTTGATTAACATCAGCGTAGGGAAAATGATTTATTTTTAGACTTTTATTTAGTCACCTCTTTGAGGTGGCTTTTTTTATTTTGGGAGGAAAAAATGAAGAAATTACATGTTCGAGATATTATCCTAATTGCTTTAATTGCTATTATTTTTGGCTTAATTTATTTAGCTAGTGACGGTCTTTATAACGTCTTGACTGCCCTCCTTACACCAGTTGGCTATGGAATGTTAGCCAATGATATTATGATGGGAATCTGGTGTATGGCAGGTCCTTTAGCAGGATTCTTAGTTCGACTTCCTGGGGCTGCTTTTCTAGGAGAATTTTTAGGTTCTTGCGTTGAACTACTTGCTGGAGAACAATGGGGCGCAGTAAATCTAATCTCTGGAGCTGTTCAAGGCCTAGGGTGTGAATTAGGCTTTACCTTTACTAGCTACCACCGCTACAATTGGTTCACGCTTTTCTTATCTGCTACAACGACAACAATTGTTACTTACCTGTACGACTTCATTAAGAACGGCTACAGCTACTTCTCAACTTTTAACATGATTTTCTACTTTGTAGTTCGTTGGCTTTCAATGCTTTTATTTACCTGCGTTTTAGTTAAATTAATCATTAATCTCTTGGTAAAAGCTCATGTCGTCCAAACAAATTAAACTTAATCAGCTATCTTTTCAATATCAAAATCAGCCAATTTTTAAAGATTTAAATTTGATTATAAGTCAAGGCGATTTTTTCCTATTAACTGGTCCAACTGGTAGTGGCAAATCAACTCTATTAAAGCTTATCTCTGGTCTTGACCCGACTTTCAATGGCAAAAAAACTGCTGGTTCTTTAAAACAGCCATTCACTAATTGGGGCATGGTGTTTCAAGATCCTAGTCGACAATTCACGATGGCGACTCCTCGAGAAGAGCTAATTTTTGCCTTAGAAAACAAACTAGTTGATCGTACTTCTGCTTTAAAGCGTATTAATTACGCAAGTACTAAAACTAATATTTCATCTTTATTAGACCAACCTTTTCTTCAGCTTTCGGGTGGTGAAAAGCAACGTGTTGCCTTAGCCGTCCTGATTGCCATGAAAAGCGACTTACTCTTATTAGATGAGCCTTTTGCTAATTGCGACTCTCACAATCGACAGTTTCTACTAACTTGCTTAGCTACACTTCACAAAGAAGGAAAAACGATTTTAATTAGTGACCATAATTTTTCTGGCTATGAAAAGCTAGCTTCTATGGTCTTGGCTATTAAAGACAAAAATATTAAGACTATTACTTTGCCTGACAACACGCTAAAAAATCAAGCATTATCTTTCTCTCTTCCTGACTTAAAACAAAATCCAGTCTATTTCCTTAAATCATTCTCACTATCTTTTCCAAAAAAAAATCTAATTTCTCCAACTAATCTAAAAATCTATCCCGGAAGAGCCACTTTATTAACTGGAGAAAACGGAAGCGGTAAGACATCCTTATTTAAGGCTCTAACCAAAATTATTCCGTATCAAGGACAATTAATATTTGAAAGTAAAGACATCAAGAAATGGCATCGGAGGCCCTATCTAGCAAAAGTAGGACAACTTTTTCAAAATCCAGATGACCAATTCTTAAATGTTACAGTAAAGGAAGAATTAGACTTTAGCCTAAAGTACAATCGAAATCTTTCCTTAAATAAAATTAAGCTAGAACACCTACTAACTAAACTCAACTTGCAGAATTTAGACGAACAAGTTGTTTATTCTCTATCTGGAGGACAAAAAAGAAAGCTGCAAATTCTCGTGATGTTAATGGCTTATCCTGAGGTTTTACTTCTAGATGAACCATTTAGTGGTTTAGATCAAGAAAGCGTCTCAGCGGTCATTTATTTGCTTAAAAAGTACTTTCTAGATTCTAACCACACCTTACTTGTCATTAGCCACCAACTTGAGCAAGTTCAGCATCTCTGTGACTATCACTTAACTATCAAAGATCAGAAACTTTTCTACACTAAATAAAAAGGTAAATAACATGAATCCCGGATTGAAACTATTTTTGATTTTAATTATTTCGCTTGAAATATCGCTTATTCCTAATTTGATCGCCAATATAATAATTATTGTAGCTAGTCTTAGCTATCTCGCATTTAAGCATCTAAGTCTTAAAAAACTACTCTTGATTTTTTTAATTCCATTATTTGCAGCTTTAGTGGTCTTTATTACAATCTATTACTTTACTCCCGGCCATAGCCTCTACCAAGCCAGCGTCTTATTTACGCGAATTTACGCTTATATATTTTTAGGAGCCACATTTACTGAAACCACCAGTGTCCTTGCGCTCGCTCGCTCATTAGAACAAAATTTCAAACTACCAAGTAAATTTACCTATGGAACTTTAGCCGCATTCAACGTAATTCCTAAAATCCATGCTGAAGTTAATCGTATTCGCTTAGTTGGGGACATGCGCCATTATCATCTCTCCTTTTATTCGCCAATATTATATTTTAAAGCAATTTTAGCAGCTATCTCTTGGTCAAATAGCCTAGCTGAAGGGATGATTTCACATGGATATCGTGAAGATAAAGCACGAAGCATCATCGTGCCAATTACTCTAACAAAAAAAGACTGGCTTATTTTTAGTAGTATTTTAATCCTACTTCAACCAATCTTATTCTTTATAAAATAATTATTTATGATAAGGGCTTCCGCTATTAATCATAAACGCACGGTAAATTTGTTCAACTAAAACTAAGCGCATTAATTGGTGCGGCATTGTAAATTTACCAAAACTAATTAAATCATCAGCTCGTTTATTTACTGCATCGCTTGTTCCTAAACTTCCCCCAATCACAAAGGTAATATCTGAATGTCCATAGGTAGTCAAGTCAGCTAGCTCCTTGGCAAAGTCTTCGCTAGTTCTTTCTTTGCCCTTAATTGCCGTCACATACACATATTCTTTATCTTTTATTTTATCTAGAATTCTTTTCCCCTCGATTTCTTTGACCTGTTCCATTTCAGCAGGACTTAGTTTTTCGGGGTCTTTTTCGTCGGGTACTTGAACTATTTTGATCTTCGCAAAACGACCCATTCTTTTGACGTATTCAGCAATTCCATCTTTAAAATACTTTTCTTTTAGTTTACCTACACAAACAATTTTGATATTCATTATAACTATCTAACCTTTCACGCATCTAGTTTTTAATTTTATCCCCTAATTGACATAGCGTCCACATCGGTTTTCCCCTAACTGTGGATTATTAAAAACTATATTTAGTGGTCAGACTAATTGATTATCAATAAATTGTGGTTTATAAAAAAGTGGATAACTTTTTTACTGAATTTATTCCACATTTTTATAAACACTACTATTTTTCCAAACTTTTTAGTCTATTCCTTACATAGTCAACTTGAACAGCCGTTCAGAACAGATAAATTTAAAATTTTATTTACACACAATTCACAGGTTTTCCACACAATTTATTTTTATTTTAACCGAGTTATACACAATCCACAGAGTTTTCCACATTTTTCCACAATCTTATGGATAACTTTCAGTTCTTGACAGCATTAAAAGCCGAACTTTATTACGTTTCACACTTTAAATATTAAGAAAAAGCTATGATTACCGCTTACAAAACGCATAATCATAGCTTTTTTATCTCTATTTAATAATATTCACTTAACTTAAAGTAACCTTGATATCTTGTGACTTACCGTCTCTAACAACCTGAAGTGTTACTGTATCGCCAACTTTATGTGTATAAAGAGCAGTATGTAGTGAAACAACACTATCAACAGCTTTGCCATCAATCTTGGTGATTACATCATGTGACTTAATTCCTGCTTTATCTGCACTACCATTCTTAGTAACGCTAGCTACATAGACACCAGATTTAACGCTATCAGGTAAACCGAGCTTCTTACGACCATACTCTGTTAATTCATCAACTGATACAATTCTTACACCTAATTTTGGACGAGTAATTTTTCCATTCTTAACTAATTGATTAATAATAGAAACAACTTCATCACTTGGAATTGCAAATCCCATACCCTCAACAGCTGTACCGTCACTAGAAGAGGACAATTTCATTGAGTTAATCCCAATTACTTGCCCAGACATATTCACAAGTGGACCACCTGAGTTACCCGGATTAATAGCAGCATCAGTCTGGATAACTGTTGCCTGGTTAGTAACCTGGCCTGCAGAATTAGTTACATCAACAGTTCTATTCTTAGCTGAAATAATACCTTGAGTTACACTTGTAGCATATTCACTACCTAAAGGTGAACCTACAGCAATAACTTGCTGACCTGGCTCTAAATTCTTAGATGAGCCAAATTGCGCAGTCTGAGTAACATATTTTCCGTCAATGGTTAAAACAGCTAAGTCTGTTTCTGAATCAGTTCCTACTTTTTTAGCAGTTACTTTTTTACCATTGCTTAAGATGACTTGAATCTCATCACTTCCAGATACAACGTGGTTATTAGTTACAATGTAGCCTTTATCATTAGACTTCATGTAAATAACACCTGAGCCTTCACTATAAGTTTCCAAGTCAGATTTAGAGTTTTTCTTTGAAGAACTAGAACTATCAGAGCCAAAAATACCAAACGGATCACTACTTGAAGATGAACTTTGTCTCTTTAAGTTAACCACAGAAACAACTGATTTTTTTACAGTATTAAAGGCATTAGTCATCTGACTACTATTTTTACTGCTAGACTTTTCAACTTTTGTCGTTGGAACGATACTTGTTTGTGGTGCATTTTGTCCATTAACTTGAGATAAACCTGCATAAGCAACTCCACCTCCAAGAAGTCCGGCAACCACTCCAACAATACCAGTTTTGATTAAAGCGTTATGTTTAGTAGGGTGCTTAGTATTATTTTCTGCCATAAAAATTTCTCCTTTTCTCTTCATTTCTAGCCTAATCACAAATTTTGAATTTTTTATGAATTCAAGTCAAATTATTTGCTAAAAATTTATATTTTCGTTAAAGAGCCAGCTTGCATTGGATTAGTATCAATAATCTTAACATCAGCTGGTAAATTTGCATCCCCAGCTACTAATAAGTCTTCAGCCGTCTCATGCGCCAAATACTGGGTATTATTATGTTGGCTGCGATGCGCTAAAAATATATGTTTAGTTTTTGGAGAAACCACATCAAGTAAGGTGTCTGCTGCTTGATCATTTGAAAGGTGTCCAACATCAGACATAATTCGTTGCTTTAATGACCAAGAATACGGACCATTTCTAAGCATCATATCGTCATAGTTAAATTCCATCAAATAACCATCTGCATCTTTTATTTCACCTTTAACAGTACTTGAAACATAACCAGTATCTGTTAAACACGCAAATCTTTTACCACCACTTGTAAAGACATAATATTGTGGCTGCGCTGCATCATGGCTCGTCGCAAAACTCGTCACGTCTAAATCACCAAAAGTCTTAGTTATACCAGATTCAAACGTATTAATTTGTTCAACAGGTAATTTTCCTATCTTATTACTTTCAATTAAATAATTCCAAGTACCTGAATTCGCATAAGCCGAAATTTTAGGATATCTTCTCATTAATACGCCTAATCCACCGGAATGGTCAGTATGATCGTGGCTGATAAATACCATATCAATATCTTTAATATCAACGCCTACTTGTGCCAGTAAATCTTTAGTCTTTTTTCCAGATAAACCTGCATCCATTAAGATTTTATGCTGCGAAGTCTCAATCAACGTAGAATTACCTGCTGAACCACTTGATAAAACCGATACTTTCAAATTTCTCTACTCCTTTGAATCATCAGCAGCAATATTATTTTGGATAATTGTCCCTGTAAATGCATTTACGCGTTTAAGGGTCATCGTATGCGAATTATTATTTTCAATCGCTGCCACCCAAGTAGGAATATAAATTTCGCTTCCTCGAACAGTGATCAACTTGGTATAAACTTGCTTTAACCAGATAATCTTGGAATTATTTGGTAATTCACTATAAGTATATAAGGAATTTACAGCAGCTTTTGAACTAATTGTATTTTGTCTTTCGCGTACCGGGTTCAAATTGCTAACATAGCGTTGCGAATAAGATACAATTTGATTATTTTTAACAATAATGTGCAATCGTGCAGTTGCAGCAAAAACTTCTCCATACTTTGTTTTCTGATTAAAGACATAATCATCCCCTTCAGATAGTTCTGAAAGATAGACATAATCTTTACCCTCATACACGTTTTGACTATTGTTTTTAAAGTGAATAATTTCTTTCAGGGCTTTTTTGGAATCTTTCGATAGAGCAATTGGTTTGCTCAAATTAACTGAAATACTATTTTCACTTGCATTAGTTTCTACTTGTTGATTTACCTGTGCTGCTGCTTTTTTTGTCCAAGAATTGTCCACTTTGGCAGCTAAATAATACCCATCTTCTTGCTTATCATTAACTTTAGGGATAGTAATCTGATCTGCGCTTGTTTCACTTTTAATATCAGTTTGAGCCGGAGTATAGCCAGCAGACAAAAGCGTCGGCGTTTGCCAAAGTTCAATACCCAAAAAGATATTGATTCCAATAAATACGACTAAAAAAATCCATTCAATTCTCTTAAAGTCCATCTACTAGCCCCTCCTTTCCAGAATTCACAACTTGATTATTAATATTCAGCCATTCATCTAGAGTCTTCCACTGCTTATTAATTTTTACATAATAAGTTGGTTCTAGATCTACTAATTTTTTATTTTTACTATTATCAGATTTAGCCGTATAACCAATACCAATGCGCTCAATATCTTTTTGGTGGTATCCCTTTTGATATAATTCATCCATCGCTTCATTAGTCGGAATAAGCGTCTTCTTTTCTCCACTAGTTGGAATTGGAATCTGCAAGTCTAAGCTATTAAAGTTAATTGTCATTCCATTAGAAGCAAACTTAACTTGCGCCCGCATCTTATATTTTCCTGGCAAAAAGATCGGATATTCTTCAACATAATTTTGATAAATAACTGTATTATTATCAGCATCAAAGAACCTTAAATCTGGCTCGGATAATCCAATTTTACGAACAAAATATAAACTATCATTTAATTTTCGACTAATAGTCTTGGGAACCTGATCTTGTTGATAATCAATATATTCATAATTATGAGTATGCTTTGTAGCAATCAACCGCTCATATACTCCATTAGAATATGTAATGCTTTCTCCAGAACTATGCTGGGTAGGATTATTAGAGCCTAGCAAGCGATACACAAAGTATGAATCTGACTCTTCCTTAGTTAAATAGCTATACGTTGGTAAACTTAAATTCTTGTCATAGAAGGGCAAGTAATCATCATGAACTTTTTTAAGTGTAACTGGCATCTGTGTTTTAGCACTTTGAATATGTTCTACCAAATTGTCAAATGATACATCACTTAGACGAACTCGATAAATAGTATAGTTTTCGTCATTACCTAAATAGATATACTTACTGGATCGAGCGGGTACAAAAAAGCGATTAAATTCCCGACTATCAGTCCTTCTTACATTAGTTAAGAATAAGGAGATAGTTATCTGATCTGGATATGTCAACTGAACATAGTTAGGATTTTTTAATAACTTTTCATATTTACTTTGACTAGACCAAACTCTAATTGGCAATAATGGCTTAACTGATTGAGTTAATTTTGAAAACTCTAGCGGAAGATTATTTTTAGTATCGTAAACCTGATACATTTGCCTATCTTTAAAATAAAAAGTTTGAGTAGGCAAATAAATATCTCTTAAAGAACGTTGACCCAAATCTTTAGTTTGAGTTTGATTAGACGTCTCTTCAATTCTTGAAAATCGTGCATCAGAACCCCAAATAATAGCTGATAAGATAATTGATAAGACAACCATTACAATTAAACTAATTCGTAATGTAATTCTAGAAAACTTATCTTTAAACCTCATCCCAGTTTTCTCCTTCCTCGCTAATTGCTTCATATGGCAAAGAAATGTAGAAAGTTGAGCCAGCTCCTTCAGCACTATCTGCCCAAATTCGACCATGGTGTGCTTCTACTATTTCTTTAGAAATAGCCAGTCCTAGACCAGTTCCACCTTGTTTACGAGAACGCGCCTTATCAACACGATAAAATCTATCAAAGATTTTGTTTAAATCTTTTCTTGGAATTCCTAATCCTTGATCAGAAATACTTAAGATAACGTGCTTTTGAGCCTGCAATAAGCGAACTGTGATAACGCCACCGTCAAGTGAATACTTGATAGCATTGTTCATAATGTTGTCAATTACTTGCATCATCTTGTCCGTATCAATCTCAACCCATAAGGCTTGATGAGGAAATTCACGCTTAATCGTATATTTCTTTTTGTGCATCTTATCAGAATCAGACTTGAGCATCATATCAAACCGATTTAAAACGTGGTTAACAAAGTCATTTAAGTTAACCCATTCTAAATCCATTCTTGATAAGCTAAGCAAATCATTGATCATTCGAATCATTCGCTCAGTTTCATCTTGAATAACATGGAGAAATTGCGGTGCAATATTTGGATCTTTCCATGCTCCATCATTCAATGCTTCAACATATGCCCTTAAGCTTGTTAACGGTGTTCTAAGCTCATGTGAAACATTTGAAACGAATTGTTGCTGCTCACGTTCATTTTTTTGTTGTTGGGTAATATCATGAAGCACGCAAACTAAGCCAGAAACAAATCCTGTTACACGCTGGATCAGAGAAAAGTTAGCATGCAAAATCATTTCATCGCGCGTATTATCATTAACTCGAACAACTAATTCTTGCTGAGTACTTAATAAATCTTGGATAGTGACATCTTTTAGTCCAAGTAAATTAGTAATTGGCTTTCCAATAACGTCTTTTTCAGTTTTTCCTAAAAAATCAAGTGCCGTTTCATTAATAATCGTGATATTTCCATGTCTGTCTGTTGCAATAACGCCATCTGTCATGTGTGTTAAGACATTATCTAGCCGTCTTCGCTCACTATCTGAAATTTCTTGAGTTCTTTCAATTCTTACTGATAAAGTATTGAAGGCCTCAGCTAGTTGACCTAATTCATCTTGCGCATAAACTCGAACATGTCCAGAATAATCTCCATTTGCAACTCTTAATGCTTGTTTACGCATCTCCTCAATAGGTCTAGTTATTGCCCGGGAAATGACTAAGGCTACAATTGCTCCCAAAACAGCTGCAATCAGTGAAGCAATCAGAAAGTAAATTGATACCTGTCTTAAGTTATTAAAGACACCTTGTAAACTAGCGCGGACATAAATTGCTCCTACAGGAGTATTAGTTCCATTAGCAGAAGTCAAAGGTGAAATTTGCACCATATAATTTCCGTTGTCATTAATAACTTTTGAAACTTGCTTGCCATTTGAGAGTACGCTCTTGATATCTACATTACTAGTTCGCTGTCCAATCCGGTTTTGATCATTCACATTTGAAACAGCTCTAATTACTCCCTTATTGTCAACTACCATTAACTGGCTAATATCGCCTAAATTATAGTTTGAAATAATCTGGCTTAACTGTTGATTAGCCTTTTTAGAATTAGCCCTACTTAATTGACTAGAAATTTGGTTAGTAATAATATTGGGAACTTGAATTGATGATTCAAAATTTTGAATTGAATTTTGTTCGAGTTGCCTTGTAAAAGACGCACCAACCACTTCAATCGTTGCTAATAAGAGCAGCATAAAAATTACTGCGATTTTAAAATTGATAGAATTTAATACACTTTTTATTTTCTTCATTTGTCCTAATTGCAAAAAAAGCCACTATTACTAGTGACTTTGATCCTTATTCATCTGATGGGTTTTTAACGTAATATCCTACTCCACGCCGTGTAACTAAAATTGTTGGCGAACTCGGATTGTCTTCGATTTTTTCACGTAAACGTCTCACAGTTACGTCAACAGTTCTAACATCCCCGAAGTAATCATAGCCCCAAACGGTTTGCAGCAAATGTTCTCTAGTCATCACTTGACCCATATGCTGAGCTAAATAATGAAGTAATTCAAATTCACGATGCGTTAATTCAATTTTTTCGCCATTTTTTTCGACCATATAGGCCTCAGGCATAATTACTAAATTACTAATAGTAATATTCTTATCTTCATCATCTTCAGTAGCTTTTTGGGTTAAATCACGTCTACGTAGGTTTGCCTTTACTCTAGCAACTAGCTCTCGATTGGAGAAAGGCTTAGTAACATAGTCATCTGCCCCCATCTCAAGCCCTAATACCTTATCAATTTCAGTATCTTTAGCAGTTACCATAATAATTGGCATATCATGAGTTTGACGTACTTCCCGTGCAACTTCTAAGCCATCTTTTTTAGGCAACATTAAATCTAGAATCATCAAGTCTGGATCATATTCATCAACTTTTTTTACCGCTTCTTCGCCGTCATAAGCAGTGTCGACATCAAAGCCTTCCTTAGTCAAGTTAAATTTAATAATGTCAGAAATTGGTTTTTCATCGTCAACGACTAAAATCTTTTTTGGCATAAATGATGCCTCCTCAATATTAATAACTATATTATACTGTTTTCCACACTTTTTTTAAACTTATGCAAAAAAAGCTTGCACTTTAGTTCTTTTCCTGGCATAATACTATTTGTTGGTTATCCAATTGGGTGGTTAGCTCAGCTGGCAGAGCAACGGACTCTTAATCCGTGGGTCCAGGGTTCGATTCCCTGACCACCCATATTTATAAGGCATCGCTGTGGCGATGTCTTTTTTGTTTTTGGCTCCTTGTATTTAAAAAAGGGGCAAAAAAGTTCTTGCATTTTTATTTTTTTTTGGCATAATAGTATCTGTTGGTTATCCAATTGGGTGGTTAGCTCAGCTGGCAGAGCAACGGACTCTTAATCCGTGGGTCCAGGGTTCGATCCCCTGACCACCCATATTTATAAGGCATCGCTGTGGCGATGTCTTTTTTTGTTTTTAAACTTCTTTTATAATTAATATCATGAATACTAAAGCATCTCAACGTAATGTTATTTACTATAATTCTTTAACTGATGACATTGTCAAAAGTAAGCAACAAGATTTCACCCTACCTAGCAATTATCAAATTATTAAACGTACTCCTCTTAACTATTTAATGCGTTTTTTAGCTACTGGTTTTGCTTATCTTTTTACTTATGGCGTAATGCATGTCAAAGTAATAGGGAGAGATAAGTTATTTAAATATAAACATCAAAGCTATTTTGTCTATGGAAATCACACTCAAATGGTTAATGATGCCTTTATGCCTTTAACCCTCTTTGGCTGGAAAGATTATTATGCAATTGCTAATCAAGCAAACTGGGGAATTCCAATAATTGGAAAAATTCTCTTACCTTATGGAGGACTACCAGTTGGCAAAAATATTAAACAAGCAATTCATTTGCTTAAGGCAGTTAATACTCTAACTAAGGAAGATGCCCATATTATTATTTACCCAGAAGCACATGTCTGGCCTTACTATACTGATATTCGCCCATTTCCAGCAACTAGTTTTAATTTTTCAGTTCAAACGAATAAGCCAAGCTTTGTCATGACGACAACCTACCAGAAAAGAAAATTCAGCAAGCGACCTAGGATTACTGTCTATATTGATGGGCCTTTTTTCCCAGATACTTCTCTGCCTAAAAAATTACAGCAAAAAAAGCTACATGATCAAGTATTTACTCAATTAAAGGACCGTTCAAAATTAAGCAACTATGAGTATTATCGCTACCAGCAGCGAAAAATCGGAGGATAAAAATGAACATTATGTTTTGCGGCGATTCTCATGCCGAAGATGGTATTTTAATTACAACACTATCTTTACTAAAAAACACATCAACTCCCTTACACTTTTACATTTTAACGATGCACGCAGAGGGATACACAGCTTTTAATCAGCAAGCATTTAGGCTAATTAAAAAACTGCTGAAGGAAAAAGATCCTAACAATACTGCTGAATTAATCGATTGTACTGAATTATTTAAAAAAGAACCTCCACGAGCAAATATGGAAACACGCTTTACTCCATATGCAATGCTACGCCTTTTTGCGGATCAACTACCACAAATTCCTGATCGTATCTTATATTTAGATGATGATATTATTGTGCGTAAAGATATTAGCGACTTTTATAATCAAGATCTAACTAATATCGAACTAGTTGGTGTTTTAGACTTCTGGGGTCGTTTCTTCTTTCATAATATCCATACTCATAAGCCATTTGATTACTTAAACTCAGGCGTCTTGCTTCTTAATATGTCTGAAATTAAAAAAACACAATTATTTGCCAAAGTTAGAGAAAAAATGAGTGATAAAAAAATGCTTCTCCCAGATCAGTCTGCTCTAAATAAACTTGCTACTGAGAAGAAAATTGCTCCGCGCTGCTACAATGAACAATATCGTTTACGAACCGATACTAAAATTCAACATTTTACAACTAGCTTTCGCTTTAAGCCATACTTCCATACTTTAACTGTTAAACCATGGGATATAGAGCGTGTGCACAGCGTCTTGAAATTACATGAATATGATGATTTACTTAAGCAGTATACAGAGCTTAGGTCACAATTAAAGCGGGCCTAGAAACTTTTAATATATAAGGAGTCTATTTTTTTGATGACTATACCTGTTTTTTATACAATTAGCGACAACTACACACCTTACGCAGCTGTTTCAATTCAGTCACTAATTGACCATGTTGATACAAACAAGGACTATACCATTACTCTCTTAGTTCAAAACATTAGTGATATGCATAAGAAAGATTTGGAAGATCTTTCAACCAAAAATGTCCATGTTAATATTTTTCATATTGATGACGAAATGGTAGCTCCGATTCACAACAGTGAAGAGAATTACTTACGGGCACAATTTTTCACGATGTCTATTTTCTACCGTCTATTTATTCCTAACCTTTTTCCTCAATATGACAAGGCTGTTTATTTAGATGCTGATACTATTATTTGTACTGACATCGCTGAGCTTTACAACACCGAAATTGGTGATAACATGTTTGCTAGCGTACCAGATATGTCAATCAGATTTATTAAACCACTTCAAGTTTATATCAAGGAATGTCAAGGTATTTTCCCACCAGAAAAATATATTAATAACGGCGTTATTCTCTTCAATATGAAAGCCTTTAGAGATAAGAAATTTGTCGATAAATTCTATTCATTAATTGAAAAGTATCATTTCGATAATATCGATCCTGATCAAGCTTATATGAATGAGATTTGCGAAGATAAAATTTATCATTTACCACTTGAATGGGATGCAATGCCTAATGAACACATGGATGAAATTAAAAATCCTAAAATTGTTCATTATAATCTTTTCTTCAAGCCCTGGCATTTTGCAGATGTTCAATATGGCAAATACTTCTGGGATGTTGCTAAGAAGTCTCCATATTATGAAGAACTAAAAGCACAATTAGCTAGCTTTACCGATGAGGACCGTAAAAAAGCACGTACTGACCTTGATTGGATGATTAAAAAAGTTGACGAAATCAAAGATGAAGATGTAACTTGGGCAAAAGTTAAGAAAACGACATCTGTAAAGATATAAAGAGGACTAAAAATGACTATCCCTGTTTTTTATAGTATTAGTGATGATTTTACCAAGTATGCGGCAGTTTCGCTTAATTCTTTAGTTAAGAATGCTAGTCCGCAAAATGATTACACAGTTACTTTTTTAAACCAAGACCTGTCTGAGAAACACCAAAAGCAACTTGCAGCTTTTGCTAATGACTATGTACATGTTAAATTTTTCCATATCGATGAAAAATTAGTAAAACCGATCCAGAATCGTAAAGAAAACTACCTTCGAGCAGACTTTTTCACAATGTCTATTTTTTATCGTCTCTTTATTCCGGACCTATTTCCACAATATGATAAAGCAATTTACATCGATAGTGACACCGTCGTCGTTGATGACATTGCTAAGCTGTATAATAACGACTTAGATAATAAGCTATTCGCCGCTTGTACAGACTCATCGATTCAATATGTAGATAAAATGGTGAAATATATTAAAGAGGTTCTAGCTCTCGATCCAAAGAAATATATCAATTCGGGGATGTTAGTCTTAAATTCTAAGGCTTTTAGGGATGAACACTTTATCGATCACTTTATGCATTTACTTGAACAATATCACTTTGATTGTATTGCTCCTGATCAAGACTACCTAAATGAGATTGGCGATGGAAGAATTTTGCATCTTGATCCACGCTGGGATGCAATGCCTAATGAAAATACCGAACCCATTTCTAAACCTGGGCTAATTCACTATAATTTGTTTTTCAAACCTTGGCACTTTAAAGATGTCCAATATGATGCTTATTTCTGGAAATATGCCTCTAGCACACCTTTTTATGAGGAGTTAAAGGGAGAATTAGACAACTATACTGACCAAGAGCGAGCCGAAGACCGAGCAAAATTAGATCATATGCTTGAAAAAGAAGCTAGCACAGCACTTGATCCAAATAATTGGGCTCAAGTTAAAAGAAAAGGCGAAAGGGTTAAATTATGATTATTGGAGAAAATCGCGCAAAAGTTATCGAAAATATCAAAGCAGCTGTTAAAAAAGGAAAAATGCATGCCAAAGTCGAATTAGGCGATCCTATCCTAACTAAAAGCGAAAGAATCAAGCTGGTTAATGATTATTGGGAACAACAAAAAAAGTTTAGTCATAAACTAAAGAATATTATTGCCCAAGGCATTATTAATATTGATACTTTAATTTTGATGGCCCACACGCAAATCAAGAATAAACATCGTGCTCAAGGGCCTAAATATGGCGCAATTGTTACTAGTAATCACTTCAAACAAACTGATAGTCTTCCAGTCAAAAAATTAGCCAACAAATGTCACAAAAAGCTTTATATTGTGATTGAAGATTCTAATTTAAAATTACCCGGTTTCTTTGGTTTCTTAATGAACAACATTAATGCAATTCCAATTGTTCAAAGCTACCAATATTTGGGGCGTGAATTTCCTAAACATTTGCAGCAAGTTTTTGATAAAAAGGGCTGGGTCTTGATCTATCCAGAACAAGAAATGTGGTATAACTATCGAAAGCCGCGTCCTCTTCAAAAAGGTGCCTACTACTACGCAGCTAAGGCCAACGTTCCAATTATTTCCTGTTTTGTAGAGATTCAGGATCTTCCTGAAATGGAGAAAAATAGTAGCGAGTTCCATAAAACTCGCTACATTCTTCACGTTTTGCCAACAATCTATCCAATTGACCGTCTAACAGTTGATCAAAACGCCAAAAGAATGCGTGATATTGATTATCTACAAAAGAAAAAAGCCTATGAAAAAGCATATGGCAAGAAACTAAGCTATAGTTTTGACGATGATGACATCGCAGGATATGTAAAAAAATAATTTTCTTAAGTCTATCTTAAAAAAAGATAGGCTTTTTATTATGCCTATTAAATAACATTATAAGCCGTTATTTTTGATTTACTCGATTTAGTGAGCCACAATATAGGTGGCTATAGTCAAAGCTCACACGCATAATAATATATAACTTATCAAGCTAATAGTATTTTGTCAGAAAGAAGAGAGATACGATGTCAAACGATAGACAAAAGGTGGTCAGTAAAGGCTACAAATACTTTATGGTATTTCTCTGCATGTTAACTCAAGCTGTTCCATATGGAATCGCTCAATTAATTCAACCTTTATTTGTTCACCCTCTAGTTAATACTTTTCATTTTACATTAGCTTCTTACACATTAATTTTTACTTTTGGGGCTGTCGTAGGGTCTTTAGTTTCACCATTAGTTGGTAAGGCTTTACAAAAAGTAAACTTTAAAATTTTATATCTGATTGGTATTTGTCTTTCAGCTGGTGCATATGTAATTTTTGGAATTAGCACAAAGTTACCTGGCTTTTATTTAGCTGGAATTATTTGTATGGTTGGTTCAACCTTTTATTCTGGTCAAGGTGTTCCATGGATTATCAACCACTGGTTTCCGTTTAAAGGACGCGGCGTTGCTTTAGGTTTAGCATTCTGCGGTGGCTCGATTGGTGATATTTTCCTCCAACCTATTACCCAGGAAATTTTAAAGCATTTCATGACCGGTAATACTAAAACTGGTCACTTAACTTCCATGGCACCTTTCTTTATCTTTGCTATTGCTTTGCTAATAGTTGGATTGATTATTACGGCTTTTATTAGAGTACCAAAGAAAGATGAAATCTTAGCTTCCGCTCAAGAAGTTGAGCAAAACCGGCACGAAGCTGCTCAAAAGCAAGCACATGAATTTCAAGGCTGGAGCGGTAAACAAGTTCTACATATGAAATGGTTCTGGATTTTTAGTATTGGATTTTTAATTATCGGCTTAGGCTTGGCCTCGTTAAACGAAGACTATGCGGCCTTCCTTGATACTAAATTATCCTTAACTGAAGTCGGAATGATTGGCTCGGTATTTGGACTTGCTGGTATCATCGGAAATATTTCTGGAGGTTATTTATTTGATAAGTTCGGCACAGCCAAATCAATGGCATATGCAGGAATAATGTTAATTATAGCTATCCTAATGATGATCTTTATTAGCCTTCATCCTTATGGCGATCGCATTAATTTCTACGCTGGTATGGGTTGGGCCTTTACAAGTGGTCTATCTGTCTTTAGCTATATGTCTGGTCCCGCATTTATGTCAAAAAGCTTATTTGGTGCAAAAGCCCAAGGTGTTAACTTAGGTTACATTAGCCTGGCATATGCTGTTGGTTTTGCAATTGGCGCCCCATTATTTGGCGTCATAAAAGGCGCTACCAGTTTTACAACTGCTTGGTGCTGCACTACTTTCTTTGTAGCAATTGGTTTTATATTATTAATTTTTGCAGCTATTAAAATTAAGCAAATGCAAAAAAATATTGTCGTCAGCAAACCAAATATTATTTTAGATAAGTAATTAGTTTAGAAAGAAGGTAATTACATGTCTACTGATGTCGCTACTAAAGATAAGGTCGTTAGCAAAGGCTATAAATATTTTATGGTTTTCCTTTGTATGTTAACCCAAGCCATTCCTTACGGGATTGCTCAAAATATTCAACCTTTGTTTATCCACCCTTTAGTTAATACTTTTCACTTTACCTTAGCATCATATACATTAATCTTTACGTTTGGGGCAGTTTTTGCTTCAGTTGCTTCGCCATTTATTGGTAAAGCATTAGAGAAAGTTAATTTCAGACTTATGTATTTAATCGGTATTGGTCTTTCCGCTATTGCCTATGTAATCTTTGGAATTAGTACAAAACTACCAGGATTCTATATTGCCGCTATCATTTGTATGATTGGCTCAACTTTTTATTCCGGTCAAGGTGTGCCTTGGGTTATTAACCACTGGTTCCCTGCAAAAGGACGTGGAGCTGCTCTAGGAATTGCCTTCTGCGGTGGCTCAATTGGTAATATTTTCTTACAACCTGCAACGCAAGCTATTTTAAAGCACTTTATGACTGGTAATACTAAGACCGGTCACTTGACTTCAATGGCACCATTTTTCATCTTCGCAGTTGCTCTATTAGTAATTGGTATAGTTATTGCCTGCTTTATTAGAACTCCTAAGAAAGATGAAATCGTTATTTCTGATGCTGAGTTAGCTGAAAGCAAGAAAGAAGCAGAATTGGCTAAAGCTAAGGAATTTAAAGGCTGGACTAGTAAACAAGTTTTACAAATGAAATGGTTCTGGATTTTCAGTCTTGGCTTTCTAATTATTGGCTTAGGCTTAGCTTCCTTAAATGAAGATTATGCAGCCTTTCTTGATACTAAACTTTCACTAACCGATGTTGGTCTCATTGGATCAATGTACGGTGTTGGTTGTTTGATTGGAAATGTTTCCGGGGGGTTCTTATTTGATAAATTTGGTACTGCTAAATCAATGACGTATGCTGGCTGCATGTATGTTTTATCCATCTTAATGATGGTTCTGATCAGTTTTCAACCTTATGGCGCTCACGTAAGTAAAATTGCAGGTATTGCTTACGCTATCTTCTGTGGTTTAGCCGTATTTAGCTACATGTCTGGTCCCGCATTTATGGCTAAGGACCTCTTTGGTTCAAGAGATCAGGGTGTAATGTTAGGATACGTTGGTTTGGCTTATGCGATTGGATACGCTATTGGTGCTCCATTATTCGGAATTATTAAAGGAAAAGCCAGCTTTACAGTCGCTTGGTACTTCATGATTGCCTTTGTAGCAATTGGTTTTATCATCTTAGTATTTGCTGTTATTCAAATTAAGAGAAGTCAAAAGAAATACATCATTCAGCAAGAAACTAAAACTACTACTGAATAATTAAGGAGGATTTTAAAATGTGTACTGGTTTAAGATTTACTGATGGTCAAGGAAATCTATACTTTGGACGTAACTTAGACGTTGGACAAGATTATGGTGAAGGTGTAATTATTACACCTCGCAACTATCCTCTTCCATATAAATTTTTAGATAATACAACTACTAAAAAGGCTGTTATCGGCATGGGAATTGTAGTCGATGGCTATCCTTCTTACTTTGACTGTTTCAATGAAGATGGTTTGGGAATTGCTGGTCTAAACTTCCCGCATTTTGCCAAATTCAGTGACGGTCCAATTGATGGAAAAATTAATTTAGCTTCTTACGAAATTATGCTCTGGGTCACCCAAAACTTTACTAAAGTCAGCGACGTAAAAGAAGCTTTAAAAAACGTTAACTTAGTTAATGAGGCTATTAATTCATCGTTTGCAGTTGCTCCTCTTCACTGGATTATTAGTGACAAAGATGAAGCTATTATTGTCGAGATTTCAAAGCAATACGGTATGAAAGTCTTTGATGATAAGCTTGGCGTTCTAACTAACAGCCCAGATTTTAATTGGCACCTTACTAATCTCGGCAACTATACTGGCTTAAACCCACATGACGCTACAGCTCAAAGCTGGAACGGTCAAAAAGTTGCTCCATGGGGCGTTGGTACTGGCAGCTTAGGTTTACCAGGTGATAGCATTCCAGCAGATCGCTTTGTTAAAGCAGCTTACTTAAATGTTAATTATCCAACTGTTAAAGGTGAAAAAGCTAACGTTGCCAAGTTCTTTAACATCTTAAAGTCTGTTGCGATGATTAAAGGCAGCGTAGTTAACAAACAAGGTAGCAATGAATACACTGTCTATACTGCTTGCTATTCTGCTGCTACTAAGACTTATTACTGCAACTTTGAAAATGATTTTGAATTAAAGACTTACAAGTTAGACGATGAAACAATGAACGCCGATAAGCTAATTACTTATTAAATTAATTTCTACAAAAATACTAACAAAAAAATTCAGAGCTTAAAAACTCTGAATTTTTTGTTTAATCATCTTTTTCTGATTTAATAACTTTCTTAGAAATAGCATCAATTTCTACTTCATGTTTACTTGAACCTGATTCAACAGTTACATCCCAAATGACTTTATCCTGATCCATTTTTAGAGTCCATTCTTTAGCAGTGCTATTTTTAACTTCTTTTTCTGCTATTTCACTTGCTTGATCACGAGAAATCACCTTATCTAAATCAAGTCCTTTTTGCAGACGTTCATCTAAGTCTAATTTTTCAGAACTAGATTTAACTTCTTTTCCACTTGTAGCATTGATGGTCATTTCATATTCTTTATCTTTATCAAATCCTGTAATTTCATAAAAGTACTTATTACCATCTAATTTTAGATCTATTTCTTTTAATTTTTTATCAGAATACTTTTTATCAAATTTATTTATTGCTTCAGTTTGACTAAGTTTAATCTTACTTTTTCTTGCTGTATTTTTTGTATTACTTGCCTTATCTTTAACGGTCTTCTTTACACTTGATTGCTTAGTTTTACTAGTTGAATCATTATTGTTGCAAGCCACTACTGAAATTCCTAATGTCCCTATTAAAGCAGTTGCTACTAGCAGTTTACTTATTTTTCTCCTCATGGCTTTTCTCCTTAAATTAATAAAACTATATTTACTATTAATTATATAGGATACATACCTTGAAAGCGATTTATATGCTTAAAAAGTCCATGCTAGAGCTTCAATATAGAAGCTATCGCATGGACTTTTTATCGTTATTCACCCTTAAAATTGCCATTTTCAACTTCACGAATGAAGCCAGCTAAGTGCTTATAATAAACGTCAGGGTTATCAACCATATGATGGTGTCCACCATTAGGCGTAGTAACAAGACGTGAATTTGGTATTTCTTTTTGCATAATTTTAGCAGTAGAAATTGGCATTGTCTCATTTTCACCAAAAGTAATTAATGTTGGTACCTTAATATTCTTAAGTTGATCTCTAAAATGCCAGTCTTTAAGCTTACCAGTAATAACAAATTCATTATCACCTTGGAAGACATTATAAACTGCGCTGCCACCTAAGTCTTTTAAGTGATAAAGCTTTGATGGTTGCTTTCGATCCACAAAATTAATATTTAAAATTTGCACATCTTCTTGGTAGCGTTGATTATCATAATCATTATTATTTTCGCATTCATGCATGAAGTCAATTTCTGTTTGTGGAAGAACTTCTTGTCTTCTTCTGTTAACTGAATCAACATATTCATCAATCTCATCAACCATTGATGAAATAATTGCACCCTTTAAGTGCTTGCCATATTTAACAGCGTATTCTTGAACTAAAAGACCGCCCCAACTTTGACCAATTAAGTAAAAATTATCTAAGCCAAGTTTTTCACGAACTTCATCAACTTCATCTAAGAAATATTCATAAGTTAAATATTTTTGGGCAATTTCTGGATCAGAGTAATCTGGTTGATCTGAATATAATGAACCTAATTGATCATACATAGTAACTTGTACATTCAATCCTTGTTTCTTTAATTGGTCTGCAGCATCTTCCCAATACTCATGGTTGCCACCAGGTCCACCATGAAGCGCTAATAAGTGAATATCGCCTTCACCTTGAGTATTAGTCCACAAGTGATAACCGTTGTCTAAAGTAATAATTTTAGTACCAGTTTTCATAAAATTCTCCTTTTTTAGTTTTTATTTTATATTTTAGCTCATTTACTTCTTAATTCCGATATGAATTGCACCCGCACCTAAATTTAATTTATCTACATGCACATTTTTAAATCCATTTTTTATAAGCATTGCTTTTAAATGCTCCGCAGAAACAAATTTGGCGGTAGTATGAGACAAATATTGATAATCAGATACATTAGCACCTAATAATTTTGCAAAGCTAGGAAATAACTTAAAATAGCTCTTCCATCCTAACTTAATAAGCGGGTTGGTTGGCTGCGATGTTTCTAACACTCCCACTTTACCAGTTGGCTTTAATACTCGATAGATTTCTTTCAGGACTTGATTTGCATCAGGAACATTCCGTAAGCCAAAACCAATCGTTACTATATCAAAGCTCTGATCTGGGTATGGCAATTCCATTGCATCCCCTTGCTTTAATTGAATTTCTTTTTGTAAATCTTGCTGGCGTATTTTCTGTTCAGCTAAATCAAGCATTTCTTGGTTAAAATCAAGTCCAATTACATTTCCTGACGGACCAACTTGTTTTGCCAAAGCAATCGTGATATCGCCAGTACCACAACATAAATCTAGGACAAATTCACCCGGTGCTACTTTTAATTCTTTTAGAAATTTCTTGCGCCAACCTTTTTGCGTACCTAAGCTAATTAAATTATTCATCTGATCATAATGCGGAGCTACCCGAGTAAATAAATCATGCACATCTTTTTCGGGCACTTTATTGGTTAAACTCATTTTTATCACCTAGCTTCATTATCCCAACAAAAAAGCTATGATTCAAATGAACCATAGCTGAATTACTATATTTTATTAGCTTTACGGCGCCAAAAATGAATCAAGACACTGATAACTAATCCTAAAATTGTTGGTACAACCCAAGATAAGCCAATATTGGCTAAAGGTAAATATTGTAAGCGAATCTGACTTACTACTTTATAAAACTGTGTTCCAGAAATTGGTGCAGGCAAGTTAGTAATTAAATCAAAAATCGCTGGAATTAGAGTTAAAAGCATCGTAATTTTGTATACTACCATGTCGTCTTTAAATAGCGGTGAACATACAGATAGAATAATTAATACAATAGCCAAGGGATATAAAAACATTAAAACAGGAAGCGACCAATGAATGATTTTTTCCAAGCCCAAATTTGCTGTAGCTAACGAACCTAGACATCCGATTGTTAGCCACCCCTTATAGCTAATCTTTGAATAATGGGCACTGAAATCTAAGGCAAAAGCCGCCAAGACCCCAACTGCGGTAGTTAAACAGGCTAAAAAGATTAAAACAGCTAACAACGCCTGCCCAAAAATACCAGCATAATATTTAACGATCTCTGAAAATAAAATACCGCCGTCACTCGCTATTTTAAAATGCCCCAATGACATCGCACCAATAACGATTAATAAAGTATAGATTACACCAATTGCAATAACTGCAATTAACCCAGACTTAGCAGTCATTTTAGCAGTTTTCTTTTCATCATTATTAACTACCTCTTTAATCGCTGTTACTACAGTAACCCCAAAGGCTAAACCAGCTAAAGCATCCATAGTATTATAGCCCTCTAAAAAGCCTTTAACTATCGCACCATTCATATATTCTTTAGTAGTTGTAGCCATATCAGGATTACCAAGCGGGCGAGCAAACGCAATTACAAAGACAATAAAAAGCAAAATTAAAAAAATCGGATTCAAAACCTTACCTAAAGAAGAAAGAATATCACTCTCGTTATAGGCAATCACATAAACTATGGCAAAAAAGATAATCGTAAAGACAATCAAACCAATTCCATGAAATTGCTTAGGCAAAAGCGGTGCAATCCCCACAGTATAAGATACAGTGGCATTTCTTGGTGCTGCAAATAATGGACCGATTGTTAGCTGCATTAAGGTCATGAAAGAAAGAGCAAAGATCTTTCCTACTGGTAATCCAATTTGATAAACACCATTACTACGAGTAATTGCAACTGCAAGAAGTGAAAGTAAAGGTAAGACTACCCCTGTAATTGAGAAGCCAATTGCTGCTGGTCCCCAATTTTTACCAGCAAGCTGACCTAAATGAAGTGGGAAAATTAAGTTTCCTGCACCAAAGAACAGTGCAAAGATCATTGATGCTACAATTAAGTACTGTTTTGTAGTTAGCTTTTTTTCCTGCGCTTCTCTCAATTCAAGTCCTCCAAAAAAATTAAGTATTTTTAGTATTTTAGCAAAAAAACGTTGCAAACTCCAGTGTTTACAACGTTTTAATCTATCTATACTATTTTTCTAATTCATCAATAGCACTGTTTGCGGCAATTCTACCAAAAGTAAAAATATCAGCAAGAGAATTTCCACCTAGGCGGTTGCCGGCATGAATACCACCAGCTACTTCACCAGCCGCATACAAACCAGAAATTTGCTTGCCAGTTTTATCTAAAACATGCGCGCCAGTATCAATCTTTAAACCACCCATTGTATGGTGAATGGCTGGCTTTCTTGGCGTAGCATAAAATGGTGCTACCTCGCATTTTAAGTTAAAGGCGGACTTTTCAAAATCAGGATCTTTTCCGGCATCGACATATGAATTATATTTCTTAATTGTATCGACTAAAGTATCTGGATCCATACCGATTTGTTTAGCTAACTCTTCTAAACTATCTGCTCTAAATAAGGTACCTGCTTTAACTTGCGCATCAATTGATTCTTGCGTTGTGTTATAAGCAGTATCTTTGATCTTGTCATCGGCAATTAAGTAGAATAAACCGCCATTATCAATCGCTGCCTTAGTTAAAACATCACGTTCTGCAAACTCATTTACGAAACGCTTTCCCTTTTGATTGACCATAATATAGTTTTCTGGAGGAGTTTGAAGACCAGTAAATAATTCACCAGTCTTAGGATCAGAAACAGGCATCATTTGAATAAAGCCCATTCCAACCAAATCTGCGCCTGCTTCCTTACCAAGGCCAATCCCGTCACCAGTAATAGCTGGAGAATTAGTAGTCGCAATATTATCATCAATATGTTTCCAATAAGTATTGTATTTTTGAACCATTGGCGTATTTGCACCAAATCCTCCAGCAGTTAAAATTACTGCCTTGGCATGAATAGTAATTTTACTGCCATCGGGTCTTTTTGCAATTACACCGCAAACTTTGCCATCTTCAATAATTAAATGCTTAGCACGAGTATCGGTTAAAATTGTGCCACCATGTTCTTTTACCCAGTCACCTAAAACATGAATAAAAGCATAACCCATTGGCTCAACTGGCTTGTGTCCTCTTCTCCATAAAGCACCAACCGGCATTGTCACTTGGCTACGATTAAAATCTACTCCTAAATCTGCCAGCCAGTGAACTGAATCTAAAGCATTATCAACCAATTCTTTAACTAAGGCATAATTTCCATGAATTTCATTACCCTTCAAATCTGTACGTTTACCACCTAAATAAGTTTGAATTTCATGAAGTAATTTTGAATCAAATAAGTAATTAGCTCCAGAAGCAACATATTTTTTTATCTGCTTTTGCAACTCCTTAAAATCCGTTTGATATTCTGGATCAATTTTTTCAACTGGAGTTGCTGCCAATTCTTCAAGAGTTTCCTTTTCGCCAGCTAAAGCTTTAAATTGCTTTTGCCAATCAGGTTCAGCCGCATTCATTGGACCACCTGCACGACTGGTATTCCCACCAATTTGTGGGAATTTTTCAAGCACAATAACCTTTTTATTATGTTGGATGCTTCTTGCTGCTGCAGCTAAACCGGCACCACCAGCACCTACAATTGTAACATCAGTAGTATACGTTTCATCTTTTTCTCTTTGTTCTGCAGGCTTAGCACGTTTCTTCCACTCATCAGGATCACCACCAGCTTCACTAATTGCAGTGGCTACTCCGTCAATCACACCATGACTAGAAATAGTGGCACCACTGACGGTATCAACATTTAAAGTCTGATTTTTAACAATTTCCTCTGGCAAACGTCTAAAGACTTCGTCTGCCACACCTTTAGTTTCGCCCTTAGCGTCTACCTTAATATCTTCAATTTTATCTTCAGAGAGGGTTACTTCCATAGGCATGAAACTTGCGCCATGGCCCTTAGCTCTTACTTCATACTTTCCCGATTTCATAATTCTAATGCCCTTTCTTAAACCTTTTTCATACCTAAATTATAGGTGATTGAAACGCACTGCTTAAATATCTTTTTTGTAACTTACCAATAACAAATTTGTTATAGCTAATTTACAGTAGAGAATATTACCTGATAATTGCTTGCAGGTTTTTATTCTTAAATTCTCTAATTAGATTTTTTAGAGCCTTTGATTTATTTTTTTCCCGCCTAGATGCAATAAAGAAAACGACATTAATTAGGTCATGGCTAATAGGAAACAAATTAATGGGTGTCTCACCAATTCGTTTAATAATACTAGCAGTGGAAATTGTGAGCCCCATCCCATGAATTGCCAAACTAGTAGCCGTAATAATACTTTTAGACTCTAAAATCACTTTGGGCTCTAAGTGAAATCTTTGAAACACGCCATTCACTTGATGGCGAATTGCAGAACCCGGAACGCTTAAAACGAACGGCTCTTGTAGTAACTCTTTTAGATCTAATTCATGTGGATCAAGTATAAACTTTCCAGCTTGATAATAAGGAGAAGCTGGTGAAATTACGATATAATACTTTTCCCCACCATTACTAACAATATCTAGGCTTGAATCAATTGCTTCAGGAGTTTGGCCAATGTAGCAATCAATATTTCCACTTAGCAAGTTCTTTTCATTTTCCCTAGGGAAATTTTCGAAAAGCTGAATCTCTACTTGCGGATTTTGCTTTAAAAAATCTGGCAATATTTCTGGTAGTAAATACGTTCCTAAACTTTCTAGAATACCAATTTTGATAATTTCCTTATCAGGGTGTGTATATTTAGCAATCTTTTTATTTAATTGCTGTTTATCGTAAGAAACATTTTCTAGATATTGGTAATAAAGTAGCCCTGCTTGCGTTAATGAATATGGCTTTTTATCTCGATTAATAATTGGAGTACCTAAATGACTTTCAATTCTTTTGATCAGCTGAGTTAAATATGGTTGCGAAATATATAATTTTTTAGCAGCTTTGACAAAGCTATCTTCTTTAATTAAAACGTCAATGAAGTGCTGTATTTCTTCAGGATTATTCATTCTTTTTTATTCCTTAAGTCATTAAATTTAATAAAACAAAAGAGCTATGGATACCTCAAATTTACCATAGCTCTTTTGCTTTACACTTCTTACTTGAATACATCTTAAATGTAATCTTATTAATAACTTTTTACAAGTAAAAAGTTATTAATATTTTTTTAACTTTCATTTATTCTACTTAAAAGTGGCGATGATAATGATATATCACCAGTGGCAGAATCGTAACAATCATGCAAAGCCCAATCATCGTCCAAACATAAACCCCTCTTAAGTATGCTGGCGTACCTTGAGCAGGAATAAATGAAATAAAGAAAGCAACTACAGTTATTACCAGGGCAATAATCGCAATCGTAATGCCTAACGCCTTATTTTTAGTCATATAATAACTACGCTTTAAGTTTCCATGCTTTATTTTCAAAACAATATAAGAAATTAACATCAAAATATAAACCATTAAATATTGCGCAGTAGTTGCTGCTAAAGAAACATTAAAGGCAAAATCTGAGTTCTTTCCACTGGTAAAAGTAATTAAAACAGCCGATGCCGTTACAATCAAAGTCTGTAAAACAATTAATCTCATCGGAACATCACGATTAGTAGATTTTGCAAAAAATTTAGGCATATAACCTTCTTTAGCTGCTTCAAACATTCCCTGACTAGGACCAGCAAGCCAATTGCCTAATTCCCCAATAATACCCGCTGCCAATAACACACCGATAAATTTTTTAATTAAGTCGCCAGGTAAACCAATTGAATCTAAAATTTTTCCGAAAGTATAAACAAAGCCAGTTGAATTTTGAATTTGATCTTTAGGAACTGACATTCCAATTGCCGTACTACCTAATAAATCAAAAGAAATAGCAGTGATCGCTAGAGCAAGCATAACTGTAGAATACTTCTTTGGATTTTCTAAGTATTTAGCATGTGGTGCAGATGCTTCACCACCACAAAAGGCAAGTACAAATGGCACAAAAGCTACTAAGGTAGTCCCAGTTAAATGATGTGGAATAATATTATCCCAGTTTAAATGCATATATAAGGGACGGCCTTGAATTAAATATATAAAGAACGTAACGATTAGTAAAATGACTGGTAACGCAATTCCTAATGCAAATAACCATTCTGCAATATGACCAATCTTTTTAACTCCAACCATTTCAACAATAGTAATTGACCAGATAATTACCATCATCAGTAAAAATCTAATACTTGGTGTTGTATTAAACCAAGGAGTATTAAAGGTAATCGACAATGCACCAATAATAACGTACATCATCGTGTTCATCCCAACTGTAATATGAATCCACTGATAAAACATTGCGGTCCAGCCAGCACGATCTCCCAGCGATCCCTTTACCCAGGTGAAAATTCCGCCCTTATCCCAGCCATCAACAGAAGCCATTTCTCCTGCCATCTGCGTAATTGGTACAAACCATATTAACCCAGCTAATAGTAAATAAAAGACTGCGGTTGGTCCAGTTTTTCCAAAAGGAGCTAGTTCATTAACTGAAATAACCATCGATGAAGTCATCGCAAATAACTTCAATGCTGTTAGTCGATTATACTTTTCATCCTCTTCTAATTTAGTCAGCGATTCGCTTTTATCAGACACAATATTTCCTCCGAAAAAGTTTTTTCGAAAATTAATTATACACTTCTTCATAAAAATTGGTCTAAAAATTTTGCAATAAAAAAACTAGATTTGCTTAAACAAATCTAGCCTTCTATCTTCTATTTCATCCACGGAAATATATGCTTCAAAACCTTATGATCTTGCTTCTTTTTTTGATCAGAATTAGCTGCTTTTGGCTTTTCTTCTACTTTTTCCTTCTTTTCTTGCTCATCTTTATTTTCAATCGGTTTCTTTGTTTTTAAATTTTTATGTTTTTGTTCAGCCTTTTTCTTAGCTTTTAATTCACTCCATTCGTTAAATGTGTAATATTTAACTCGTGTATCTTCTCCTGCATCTCCTACCGTAATCACTTCTTGTTCTGGTACATAATTCAAAATTCTAGGTACACCTTGTTTTGGTAATACCTTTGTTGCATCTTCTGGATCAGTTACATATGATGGTTGCTCAACACCGACTAACGAATTGTCTTTTGCATCCACTGGTACTATACGTCCATTAGCTTGATAAACTACAGAAAAATTAAGATCAGCTTTTTTAACTTCTTTTGCTTCAATAATATTCTTATCAGCATGATAGCCATCAATTACCGGCGTTTTTACTGCAGTATAGTGATTCTTATCAACTTTCCAAGCTGTTGTATATTTACCATTGTCTATTAATTCACTGGTATTTTCATCGGCTGTTAATGTTCTAGTCCATCGTGCAGCTTGCAAACGAGCCGTTGGTGTTTGCTCTCCTGCTCCCTGATATTTGACTGTTTCCTTAACTGGCACACTATACATCGTTGGCTTGATCGGGCGATATGGGTGTTCACTATTCACTGGAATATAACGGGGCTTCAAGGTATAAGTTACCTTGGTATCGGAAAATGGATCATTAACCGAAATTGTATTGTTAACCGGAGCATATCCTTGTACTTCTGGAACTTCCTCGTTAAAAAGTACCCGTACTGGATCATATGGATCATTAATATATGGTGATCGCATAGCATTTTTTATTTCATTTCCATGTTCATCAATTGGGATCATTTTTCCAACTGGCGCATAAGTAACAGTCGCCATCAAGTCTGTTTCTGTAACTGGATGTTCGCCAATTAAGCCAATATCAGCGCAAAAGCCCTTAATAACTGGCGTAGGGGTTGCTTCAAAGATATCTTTATCAGCTAACCATTTTGTCGTGTACATTCCATTATCAATGATTTCTCTACTTACTTCGTCATAGGTTACTGTTCTTGTCCAGGTAACTGTCTGTTCTGCGTCAGCAGGAGTCAAATCGCCAGCACCTTGATAATGAACGCGAGCTGTCACAATTCTTCTATAATATGCTGGACTTACTTCCTTTTTAGGATGCTTCTCATCGACGGCAATATATTTATGAACTAATAAGTATGGAACCTCATAATCTCGCCCCGGATCTTCAATTTTTACCTCTTTAATTGGCTTTAAGACGACATTTTCAAGCTCTAATTTAGGGAAAATTGCTTTCGTTGGATCAATAGAATTAGTAATTAATTGCCTCTTATCTATTTCAGAAAGCTTATTATGATTTGCATCAACTGGAATCAAATAACTATTTGCATAATACTTAACTTCTTCACTTATGTCTTTTTCTATTACGGGACAAGCTACTACTTCTTTAGTTTTAGTATGATATCCTGCAACAACAGGAACGGCCACTGAAGGATATGTTTCTGTGCTTTGCCACTGACTAGTGTATTCGCCTGGGATAATTTTTTTAGTAACCATGTCCATTGTTAGACTACGTTTTAAGACAGCAGTTTGAACTATATCATCTAACTGTTGACCGTTTAAACCTGAAAAGGTAATTCGGCGATGTACTTCTTTTTCATAAAGACGATGGTCAATTTCGGAAGAAAGATGATCAGAATTAACGGCTTGCTTTTTATGTCTTAAAGCAATAATAAAGGTTTGAATGTAATCTCTACTATTTCCAAAGACAGGCTTCTGGTCATTAGAATCAAAGTCATTAGTAACGACTTCATATCCTTTATCTGTCAGTTCTTTCAAAATTTCTGTCGTACTGTAAGAAATTTCTTTGCCGGGTTTACCTTTTAATTCGCCAGAGCTAGCTAATTCTTGATTACTATCATCAATATCAATAAACTTGATTTCAGCCTTCTGCCTTCTAGCATTTTTCTTATTAGGCAAATAAGTAACGACATACTCATGCTTAGGTTTTTGAACTGTAACAGCTTCTCCGCCAATTACCGCTTTATCTGGCGTGTAATCTAAAACGGCAGGAGTAGCAACTAAAGGCAAATAATACTTTTCTGGTTGCCAGGCACTAAGTGAAACTTTCTGCTTAGTAACTTTGTCGTAAATAATTTTCCTATTAAAAGTGACTCCAACTACATTGTCAGGAATATCTTTTTCAAGGCCTGTATAATGAACTACTTGCTTTCCTTTAAGTTGTACATCATTTAATTGACAATCATATTTTAGATTCTTAGCAGTTACTTCTTCTTGACCATGTTTAAAAGTGAGCTTGTATTCTTGAGAAGTTTCATCAAAAAAATGTATTTCATTATTTGGATCAAACGAATTATTAATCAATACATAACCAGCAGCTGTTAGCTTTTGGACTTCTTCTGCTGTATGATAGTTAATTCTTTCTCCTGCTTTTCCATTCAATTCTTCTGAACTTGCCAATTCAGCTGAATTATTATCTAAATCTATATATTTCACAACAACTGACATTACTTATTCCCTCATCTGTTTTGACTGATTTTTAATAACATTTTAGCAGCTTTACTTCCAATTCTTTTTTCTAACCATTATCATAAGGCACCCTATAATGATACGCAAAAGAAAATCTATTTTTAACTGCAATTATCGTTTCACATGAAACATCTTTAAAATAAGTTTCAAAAAAATTCGATTTTGTGTTTTTATTAACAAAGTCAAGTGTATAATAAAAGACGGTCATACTATTAATTTTGACGGAGGTTGAATTTATGACAAAGATTTTTGCTTACGCTATTCGTAAAGATGAAGAACCTTTCTTAAACGAATGGAAAGATGCTCACAAGGATGTTGAAGTTGAATACACTGACAAGCTTTTGACTCCTGAAACTGCTAAGTTAGCTAAGGGTGCTGACGGGGTTGTTGTTTACCAACAATTAGACTACACTCCTGAAACTCTTCAAGCTTTAGCTGATGCTGGCGTAACTAAGATGTCATTACGTAACGTTGGTGTTGATAACATTGACATGGACAAAGCTAAGGAATTAGGCTTTGAAATCACTAACGTTCCTGTATACTCTCCTGACGCAATTGCTGAACATGCTGCAATCCAAGCTGCTCGTGTACTACGTCAAGACAAGCGTATGGATGAAAAGATGGCTAAGCGCGACTTACGCTGGGCACCTACTATTGGTCGTGAAGTTCGTGACCAAGTTGTTGGTGTTGTTGGTACTGGTCACATTGGTCAAGTATTTATGAGAATTATGGAAGGTTTCGGCGCAAAGGTTATTGCTTACGATATCTTCAAGAACCCAGAACTTGAAAAGAAAGGTTACTACGTTGACTCACTTGATGACTTATACAAGCAAGCTGATGTAATTTCACTTCACGTACCAGATGTTCCAGCTAACGTTCACATGATCAACGATAAGTCAATCGCTGAAATGAAAGATGGCGTTGTAATCGTAAACTGCTCACGTGGTCCACTTGTTGACACTGATGCTGTTATCCGTGGTTTAGACTCAGGTAAGATCTTTGGTTTCGTAATGGACACTTACGAAGGCGAAGTTGGCGTATTTAACAAGGATTGGGAAGGCAAAGAATTCCCAGATGCTCGTTTAGCTGACTTAATTGATCGTCCAAATGTTTTAGTAACTCCACATACTGCTTTCTACACTACTCACGCAGTACGTAACATGGTTGTTAAGGCATTTGATAACAACTTGAAGTTAATCAACGGTGAAAAGCCTGATTCACCAGTTGCTTTAGACAAGAACAAGTTCTAAAGATCAAATTATTTATAATTAGAAAAGATCTTGAGATTTTTCTCAAGGTCTTTTTTCTACCCAAAGGATTTTGATATGAAATTACTTCTAACTGGGGACAGCATTATTGCCCGCTCTGAAAACCACTCAATTCCAGAACTCAATTTTCAGCTACAAAAAATTCTTTCTTGTGATATTTACAACACTGCAATATCAGGAATTAATTCTGGCGGTCTTGCCCTTTCCCTACCTAGCCTGGTCTTTAATCAGCCTAAGTGTAATTATCTAATTATTTTAGTTGGCACTAATGACTTAGCAACGCATAAGCAAGTCCCTCTTCGTCAATTTGAAAAAAATTTAGATTTAATTGCTTCAAGCATTATTTGGCTTTATTATCCAGAAAAAGTTATCTTTATCACACCACCAGCAGTTGATGAAAATAAACAAAGAGTAAGAAGCAACCGTTTAGTTATGGAATACAGCAATATAGTAAAAAAAATAGCTAGCGAATATAAATTTTCGGTTATTGATCTTGCCAGTAAAATGCAAGAAAATATAAACTTTCCCGAAATTTTCAACGGAAAAAAGAATGATGGTCTTCACTTCGGCGTCAATGGTTATAAGTTACTAGCCAATCTAATTATTAAAAAAATAAATCAAATTTCCAATTGACTTCTGGCTCAGATTCGAGTAAAGTTTAGCTAATTTAATATTAAAACGTTGCTTCTATAGAAAGGACTTTACAATGAGTTTGTGGGAAACAAAATTTGCCAAAAAAGGATTAACTTTTGATGATGTACTTTTAATTCCAGCTGAAAGTCATGTGCTGCCCAATGAAGTTAAACTTGATACGAAATTAGCGCCTAATCTTCAACTTCACATTCCACTTATTTCTGCTGGAATGGACACTGTTACTGAAGGTGATATGGCAATTGCCATGGCCGAAAATGGTGGTTTAGGGGTTATTCACAAGAACCTTTCAATCGAAGCCCAGGTTGAAGAGGTTAAAAAGGCTAAAACTAAAGCTGTTGATCCTAACTTATCTCACCCTGCAGTTGATGATCAAGGTCGTCTTTTAGCTGCCGCAGCTGTTGGCGTTACAAGTGATACTTTTGAACGTGCTGAAGCCTTACTTGAGGCAGGCGCTGACGCAATTGTTATTGATACTGCACATGGTCACTCTGCTGGTGTTCTGCGTAAGATCAAAGAAATTCGCGATCACTTCCCTAAAGCTACTCTGATTGCAGGAAATGTTGCTACTGGCGAAGGAACTGCTGCCTTATTTGACGCTGGCGTTGATGTTGTTAAGGTCGGAATTGGACCTGGTTCAATTTGTACTACTCGTATTGTTGCTGGTGTCGGTGTTCCTCAAATTACTGCTATTTATGATGCTGCTAATGTTGCTCAAAAATACGGCAAGAAGATCATTGCCGACGGCGGAATTAAGTACTCTGGTGACGTGGTTAAAGCTTTAGCTGCTGGTGGAAATGCAGTAATGCTAGGTTCAATGTTCTCAGGTACTACTGAAGCACCTGGTACAATTTTCACAAATGAAGGTAAAAAATTTAAGTCTTACCGCGGTATGGGTTCAGTAGGAGCAATGTCACAACAACATGGCTCTTCTGACCGCTACTTCCAAGGCGGAGTTAACGAAGCAAACAAGTTAGTTCCTGAAGGTGTTGAAGCTTTAGTTCCTTATAAAGGTGACGTTTCAAATATTATCTACCAAATTGACGGTGGTTTACGTGCTGGTATGGGCTACGTTGGTGCTGGTACAATCGAAGAATTGATTGAAAACAGTCAATTTGTTCAAATTACTAACGCTGGCCTTCGCGAATCTCACCCACATGATGTTCAAATGGCTAAAGAAGCTCCTAACTATGGTGGAAGCGACTTGTAAAAATTAGATTCATAATTAAATGGCACCTTAATGGTGCCATTTTTTCTATCTCAAAATTCCTTCAATCTTATCAGCTAAGGCTGGATAAATTGGCAATACATTTCGATGCCATTCATTTCTCCTGATTCTTAATCCAATAATTGGGACAAAATAATTCACATCATTAACTGCACTTGTGCTGATTTCGCTAACTCCAACAATATAATTAGCTTTATCATAAACTACCGTTAGCAGCCCCTTTTCTCTTTGACCAGCATATAAACTACTCTGACTTAGTTCATATTCTACAATTTCAAAATTATCTCTATCTTCAGAAACGCTATCAGGATTAACCCCAGCTTGGGCTAATTGCGGAAAGGCGAATACGCCAGTTCCGATTGCAGGATAGTCGATTGGCTGACTTAAACCTTTTTCAAGAGAATTGAAAAGATAGCGTGCCTGAAATTCTGCCACCGTAGTTAAGTTAGGTACATCCTGACTTGTAACATCACCGATCGCATAAATATTCTTAACGTTTGTCTGTAAATGTCGATCCACCTCAATTCCCTTAGGTGAATAGTCAATCTGTGCAGCAGATAAGTCAAGTTTTTCAATATTTGGCGTTCGACCACTAGCATTCACAACGTAATCAGTTACAAGGGAACTACCTTGATTTAACTCAACAACATATTTATCGCTTAATTGAGTAATGCGCGTCGCCTCAGTAGCAAACCTAAATTGAATCCCGCGCTTCATCATTCGATTAACTAGGTCAGAACTATACTTTTGATAAAAATGTCTTAATACTTGCTCTCCTCTAACCAAAATGGTTACCTGACTGCCTGCCGCAGCTAAGAACGTAGCCAACTCCATCGCTACATAACCCGCGCCAATAAAAGTAGCGTGTTCTGGGACTTTATTTAAAGATAATACATCTGAACTATCATGCAAAAACTTTGCTCCTGGAATTGATAATTCATGCGGTCTTCTCCCAGTTGCGATAATAATCTTATTTCCCTGGAAATATTTTTGATTTACTGCAATTGTTTGTCGATTAATAAAATGCGCACTTCCACTAATTACATCGCAAGTCTTACCAATGATTTCTTTCGTTTCATCCGGCCAACTAGTAAATCGTTCCTTTTTCTCTTTCATTAATTGTGACCAATTCATCGCTGCAGCCTGTTCAATACCATGTCCTTCTAGTTGTTTGCTAAGAAGTGCAGCTTGAACAGCACCATCTAAATAGATTTTTGGTTCACAACCGACATTGGGACAGGTTCCACCAAATAAGCCACTTTCAATAACTAAAATTGATTTATGTTGCGTAGCTAAGAGCTTAATAAATTGATATGCTGCAGGACCTGTTCCTAAAATTATATAATCATATTTTTTCATAACATTGCCTCACATCTTTCTTTCATTTTTAGTTTAACAAAGGAAGATATGAAACCGCTATTATTAGTACTTGAAAATTTTTATAAGAAATAACAAAAAATCTGATTTTTTTGCGTAATTAATATTGTATTGTGAATAGCAAAATTAAAAACTCCATTCATATCTCGTATTTTTCATATATTCTCATTTGGGACCTACAATCCTATTTACAATACGCAAAAAGCAGCTTTGACAGCTGCTTTTATTTTTTGTTTTCAATTTTCAAGATTTTTGGCTTTTTCGTTTTAACTGATTTTACTCCTAAGATATCCAACAAGAAGGTGAAGATTGGTACCCCAACAATTAGTCCCCAGGTTCCAAGAAAATGCTCACCTGCAAGCAAAACTACAAAGGTATAGAAAATTGGTAATTCTGTTTTACTTGACATGAACTTAGGGTTCAAAATGTAGGCTTCAATTGCATGAATTATCATAATAACAATAAGAATATAGATTACATACCTAATTCCGCCTACCGAATAAGCCACAAAACTTAACGGAATCAAGGAAATAATTACACCAGCAACTGGAATCAAACTTAGAATAAAGACCATTAATCCAAGAGCAATAATCTGTGGCATTTTCATAATAATTAGGCAAATCATTGTCATTGCTGTATTACATAAGGCAATGAAGAATTGAGCTTCTAAAACCACACCAAAAGTATTAACAAACTTGTTGCCAAAGTAGGCAATATCTTTAAATAACCAGGATAAATGGCGACTATTCAAAAAAGTATGAGAAAATTCGTTCATAGAATCAAGCTCAATAGTATAGAAAAAGCTCATAATTAGTGACATAAAGAACGCAATCGTTAATGTACCCACATTAGTCAAGGCATGAACTAAGATAGTTACACCATGTTTTGCCTGTGTTGTAATTTCACTATCGCTAATGTAATGATTCAAATATTGCGTTAACCAGTCCATATTATCAGATTGATAAAACTTCATTAAAGAATGACTCATTTTAATAATTTGTTTAATTAATATTGGCACATATATGGTAATCGCAAAGTAAATGATCGCAATTACTAATAGATAAGCTAACACAACAATTACTTGCGAGGGCAAGTTTGGTAATTTCTTTTGCGTAAAACGAATTAAGTGCACAATTAAATATGTGAAAATAAACGTTAATAAAATTGTATTCATCATTGAACGTGCCGCATATAATACCAAAATAATTAAGCATAACGTGGCAAGGCGATGCACGTTTGTATTCTTTTTAAAATTTTCCCAAGCTTGTCCCATCTAATTCACTTCACCTCTCTATTTTCTCTTTATTATACAACTTCTTAAGGGCGCTTTAGCTATGCACCAAACTTTTAATTAACCATAAGAATGGTATAATAGCTTTATATAGTAAATGAAAGCGGTATCTGCAGTGAAAAAGTTATGGTGGGGAGCAAATATATATTGGGTTATTCTACTTATCTATGGAGGAATTAAGCTCTTTACTTACAATTTCGATACATCTGAATTAGGTGAAACGGCTAGTTATGCTTTAATTATCATGGTACTTATTTCTGCCAGTGTATTAATTATTGAATTTCAAGCCGCTTGGGGCATGTGGCTCCATAATTTTGATAAAAGTAATCAACATGAAAATAAAATTTAAAAAAGAAGATGCATCAAAGCATCTTTTTTTTGATTATTCAAAATTACTGGAGCCATAAAAACTTAATAATTTCTTTTTCAACTTGTTTATTGTAAGTTAGCTGTCCGTGCTCTGCGTTCTTACCGACAATTTTAACTACTCGGTAACTTTTAGCCATTGGTTCAACCAAATATTCAAGCGAAAGTGACGAAGCATTCTTCACAATTCCATCTGAATTACCTCCAATATTACCAATAATATTTAAAACACTAGTCTGCTTGTTTGGATAAAGAGTTCTTAACTTCATCATCTCACGATAAGTAGAGTTGGTCTTATTTGGCTTTCCTTCTGCATCTACATGTAAATTCGATGGCTGGCGAATTGCAATTGGTAATTGTTTAAAATCAAGTCCATCAAAATGTCCTCCGATTGAAACTTGCTTATTTAGTTTGGGCATTTCAGGATCATGCGCAGTTTGCAACAAATAATACATAATCGAAATATTTCCCAGGGAATGTCCAACCATATTTACCTTTTTTATTCCGTACTCATTTTGTAAAGTCTGCACAACATTTCTAGCATATCGACCATGCTCTTTAAAATCCAGCTGAACATTATTGCGATAATTTACCTCTACAATTGGGTTTATAGCATTCTTAGAAATAGTGCCAATTAATTTCACTTTACCATTTGCATCTACATTAGCTCTAATTATTGAATTGGTAACTCCTGCTTTTTGAGCTGCTTTTACCATGTTTTCTTCGCCCTTGTAATTGCTTAAGCCACCATGGAAAAATAGAGTTGGTATCACATTCAAGTTTGTCTTAGGTGTTTGACGCTTTTCAACATAGTACTTAGGTGCCGCATCTGCCTGATTTGGTTTGTCTTGGGTAGTACAACCAGTCAAAACAATCACTAATAAAGCCAGTACAAAAACTAGTTTATTTTTCAATCTTATTTTCTCTCTTCCTCCAGTTTTGCAATTTAAAATTTATCAAATAATTATTATGTATTTTTATAATTTATCCTAAACTATGTTTAATTTCCTAACTAAAAAGCAAATTGTAAATTGATTGCTTTAAAGGATGATTGAGAACTAAGTTCATACCAACTGCACTCTTTTGCTTAAGTCCAATTTTTTCTTCTTTGACTGAGTCTTTTTGGATATCTGCTGTTCCTAAATAATAAAATTCTTTTCCTGCTGCATCACTTCGCTTCACAAATAGGTGTAATTTCATCTCATCAGTATATAACAAGCGCTGCACTTCATCTGAATCTAAATGACGCGGTGTGCGGGTATACCAACGTAAACTATGACCATTTTCTAAAGTATTTTGATAGCGAGCATTACGCTTTTTCTTAGAGTCTTTTTGATAAGTGATAAAAATTGGTGTCTCTTTTTCTCCCACACGATACCCATACATTGGAGCCGAAACATCCTTAGGCCAATTTAATAAACGGCAGACATCTTTACGATCATATTGCTTATACAGAGTAAATTGAGACTGTGAATCATATTCTTTTGACAGTTCTAAACCTGTCTTTAGCACATCTTTAAATAGTATTTTAAATTGCTGATTATCATTTAATGCCTGAAATAATTGATTGGATAAATGATATTCTCCATTTTCTTTTTTAATTAAAGGATAAATTCCATATTGCTCTTTCTTGGTAGCTTTTCCCTGCTTAACATCAAAAAATTCAAGCGACAGAATTTTCTCAACCGACTCAAGTACATCTTTACTGACATAACAATTTTTGTTCTTAAGTAATTTAATAAAATCAGCTTTACTGATGTTTTTATTTAAGTAGTTTTCTAAGAGTAGCAACTCATGCGGTCTCTTTCCGAATAGCAACTCCTTGGTTACAAAAGATAGAACTGCATTCTGATAATCATCTAAATTTACCTCTTCTCCCATCTTCTTTAAAAAAGCACCATAATGAGCTAGAGCATGATTTTTAGCAAAAACCGTTGGTGCAGTCGTACCATATTGATAAAAATCGTATAAGAGTGGCACTTTACCAATCTTTTCTTTCAAATCTTCATACGACTGCCTTAGTTCATGCATACTGTCTAGTTTTATCTTTTCAAGCGAAGCTAAAATTCTCTGAGAAGCAATCTCGGTAAAGTTAATTGTTGAAACATCAATTACCTGTGGTAATTTACTTTCTCTAATTGCTTGATCTTTGTCACGACTTTTATCACCATTTAAAGCAATTGGAATTAGATAATTATTTTTATAATTTCCCAGGAAATCAATAACTGTGACATAATCTTTTCCCGGAAATTTACGCAGGCCTCGACCTAATTGCTGAATAAAAATAATACTTGATTGAGTATTTCGTAACATAACAATTTGATTGAGCGACGGAATATCGATTCCCTCATTAAATAGATCAACGGTAAAAATATACTCTAATTCACCATTTTCTAACTGCTGCGTTACTTCAGCACGCCTTTTTTGACTATCTTCATTAGTAAGCGCACGAGACGGATGACCAGCTTGACTAAATAATTTTGCCAGCTCTCTTGCTTCTTCTTGCCGACTGCAAAATACTAAGCCCTTTGCCTTTTCTCCGCAATAGCCGTAGTAATTAAGCTGTTTAAGCACATACTCTACTCGTTTTTCAGCAACTAAGTCTTTTAATTTACTAGTTTCAGTAATAATCTGGTTTCCCACCGTATAATCTTCGACGCCCACATAATGAAAAGGCGTGAGCATCTGCTCATTTAAGGCATCTTTCAGCCTAATTTCGTAAGCTAAGTGATAATCAAATATTTCATAAATATTTTGCTTATCCATTCGTTCGGGTGTTGCCGTCATTCCCAATAAAAATTTCGGTGTAAAATGATTCAAAATCTTCTGATAAGTTGGTGCTGCCACTCGATGAGCTTCATCAATTAAAATATAGTCAAATTCTTCTGGATTTAATTGTCCGAGTATTTGTTCCTGACTTACAGTTTGAACCGTTCCAAAAAGATATTTTTTATCAAAATCATGTTTATTTCCAGTTAATAAGCCATAGTCGCTTTTTTTGCCACCAATTACTTGATAAAAACTCTCTAAAGCTTTTTTAGCTATTTGTTCTCGGTGAACTAAATAAAGAAACTTTTTTGGCTTATATTCTTTAACTGCAAAAGCACCCAAATATGTTTTCCCAGTTCCTGTCGCTGAAACAACAAGGGCACGTTTTGCTTGTTCTTTTACTAAAGCATCTAAATTCGCTAAAGCTTCTTTTTGCATTTGGTTAGGTGATATTTTCCTGGATTTTCTTAATAGAAGATGCGGATTATTTTTAATCGGTTGCCAATTTTGCTCGTATTCCTTAATCCAAGAACTAGTAAGTATCAAGCTATTACTTAAACTATTTTTAATTTGATCGTTAACTTCTTCGACCAATTGCCCATTTTCATGCGAAGTTACTTTTAATCCCCACTCGCAATTTTTTAATAAGGCACTTCTAGTAAAATTTACACTTCCAATTAAAATCGTCTGATAATCTTCATGATTAAAAATGTAGCCTTTTGCATGAAAACCAGTTTTCTCACTTAAGCGTACCGTTAGATTAGGAATCTTCATTAACTCTTTAAAAACTTTAGGACTATTAAAGCCAAGATAAGTTCCTGTAATTAAGGTACCGTTAACTCCTTTTTTAGCTAGTTCAGACATTACTAACTTAAAAGGAACAAGCATATTCTCTGAAATAAAAGCAACGGCCCAGGTAAAAGAGGTACATGACATTAATTCCTGCCGCAAAGTAAACCAAATTTTACTTTGATCATCATTATTTACTAACTGAGGACTGATAAACTCATTCCCCTTATTTTCATTCTTGTTATACAAGCCATTCAAAATTGCATCTTTTAAAACGTTATCCACAGCTTTCACTTCCATTCCTAAACTAAAAAAGAAGATCATTTGGATCTTCTTGATTTATCCACAAGTGGATAATTACAGATTAATTTCTAACATAATTGGACAATGATCTTTTCGCTCACCAGTATCGAGCATTTCTGACTTAGTTACCTGATTAGCAATTCTATTAGACACGATGTAATAGTCAATTCTCCAGCCCGAGTTATTAGCCTTGCTGGTTCTCACTCTTTGAGCCCACCAAGAATAAACTCCTTCGACATTGCCATGAATTTTTCTAAATGTATCAGTAAAGCCAAGCTTGAGCAACTTATCAAAGTCTTGCCGTTCCTCATCGGTAAAACCAGCGTTATGATGATTATTTTCTGGATGCTTTAAATCAATTGGTGTATGAGCAACGTTATAGTCACCGCTAGCAATTACCGGCTTTACTTGATCTAATTTTTGTAAATACTCTGTATACTTTTCATCCCAAACCTGACGATCATCTAATCGCTTCAATTCATTTCCAGAATTTGGCGTATAAACTTGGGTAACATAATAGTTATCAAACTCTAAAGTTAAAATTCGGCCTTCATGATCCATTGGTTCTGGCGCCCCAATTACTGGCTTAGTTACTTCTGGAGTCAAAGTATTTTTATATAAAAACATTGTCCCAGCATAACCTTTTCGTGCAGGTTCTTCAGAAGAGCGCCAAACATAATCATAATCAGGAAACATCTCAGCTAAAATTTCTTGATGCTTCTTAGTCGGGCCAGTTGCCCGTAATTTAGTTTCTTGAATGGCAATAATATCAGGATCTTTTTCTTTAATTGTATTTAAAACGCCACGTGTAAGCTTGGCACGTGCTGAATCACTAGTTAAAGCAGCATTTAGCGAATCAATATTCCATGAAATTAAACGCATTATTATCTCTTTTCTTACCTAGATTTTTATATCACATCTATTATACTATGAAAACTCAAAACGCCGACCATAGAAAAGAGCAGCCTGCTAAGACTGCTCTTTTGAGAGAGATTATTTAATTGTGTTAAATATGATTTATTCGCTAGCCCTAGGGCCAAATAGCATAGTCATAATCCATGATACCAAGATAACTAGAATAATAGCACCTAAGAGTGATGGAACAATTGCCATTCCCGCTACTTGCGGACCCCAGGCACCAAGCAAGGCCTCGCCTAGAGATGAGCCTACTAGCCCAGCAATAATATTTGCAATCCAGTTCATTGAGCCACCCTTATGAGTAATGGCACCTGCAATTAACCCGATTACGCCTCCGACAATCAAAACCCAAATCCAGTGAAGCATGGGGATCGCCTCCTATTTCTAATTTAGTAGTAATTTATTCTAAGTCTTCTTTTACTTTAGTAGCCTTAGATTTTACCTTTCCTTTAGCTTGTTGAGCCTTTCCTTCTAATTCACGGGCCTTATCGCCAGTGACTTTTCCTTCTACTTCTTTAAATTTACCTGCTACTTTGTCTTTAATTCCATGTTTATCTTTCATCATAATTAGGTATCCTTTCCTAAAACACATAAAAGATTGTTTTAGCTAGCTATCTTCAATCCTCATGACTGATTAACTTAATCATATCAAGCACTAGTCGATAAAGATATTATGGCATCTCCAAAACGACAAGCTTAATATTTCCTTAATAACTTGCTATGTACATTAATTATAAATTAATTTTCCTGTACATATATCGTTTTCATTTTTAACAACTGTAAGGCGTTAAATCTAACTTATAGTGCCTTCTATGATATATTTACCCTAAAAAAAATAGTCAGGAGGTTTTCTTATGCTTACTGTATATGATAAAAATGGCTACACAACATCAGACAATCTATTATCAGCTAAACTTGTTATTTTAGTTAATCCTACTTCTGAAGAATTAACCAATATAGAAAAAACAATCGGCTGTGACGCGCACGTCTTTACTAAACAAACGTCCGCTACTGAAGTATCACATTTTAACGTCTTGCCCAAATGTAAAATTGGAAATGCCAGAATTTTCGTATCCTTTAATATTGACGCTGGTCAAACTCAAGTTGAAGATGCGATTTATCCCACAATTGCGATCTTCAATTCTCAGCAACTAATCTTAGTTTTACAAAAAAAGCCAGCACCTATTTTAGAAAATCAAAAGGCAATTGCTAAACTATCAGTTGAAGATCTTTTAATTAAGCAACTACTCTATCAAAACCATTGCTTTAATGAAGAATTAACTAAAATAAAGCAACAACTTGATCAGTTAGATCATGCAGCAAGAACTACTACCAAAACTAAGTCTTTGAAAGAAGCAACGGACTTAACCAGAACTTTAGTCTATTTTAATCACACAATGGATGACCAAGCTTCTTCTATTGAAGCTCTAACTGACTTTCTTAAAAAGCAGCATTCGGCCAACTCAATTTTTATCATTGATCTACTACTTTCTCAGCGCCGGATTACTAAAAAAATAAAAGTTTACCGCGATCTTTTAGAATCAATTAATGGACTTTTCTCGGCAATGATGGATAATCATTTAAACAATTTGATGAAATATCTTGATTCAATTGCTCTAATTATCTCAATTCCGGCTTTAATTAGTGGCATCTGGGGGATGAATGTTGGCGGATTGCCAGGTAAGGATAATGAATTTGGATTTTTATGGGTAATCTTATTTGGAGCTGCCTTAGCCATTATTTCAGCTTTGCTTTTGCGAAAAAAGAATTACTTGAAATAATTTTGTCTATCTTTTTAGTCGATCCTAAGCAATCTTAAGATTGTAAATACGGATATTGAGCATAATCTGGCACTTCATTCCAAGCAACAGTATGACCTGCACCATGAGAGCAAAAAACAGAATTAGGGGTGTTGTAAATGTCAGAAACAGGATCATAATTAATTGACTCAAGTACTTCAGCACTATTTTTACATTTCCGATAGCCTGCAAATAAGCACTCAAGTTGACCACTGCCATGCGTGTAGTTCCTAACTTCAGTTGCATAATCGTGCATCTGTGCTACTGGCGCTTGACCAGTAATCGTCACGACATCATGATCGCTTTCTCCGATTTCAAATTTCCCGCCCATTTTCTCGATATCATTAATTGCACGACCAACCTGTTCCCGATTGATCCTTAAAGTAAATTGATACCAAGGCTCAAGTAAAGATACTTGATTTTGTGCTTTTAATTCCATTAAACCTTGTCGTACCGCACGATAGGTTGCCTCTCTAAAGTCACCACCCACTGTGTGTACATTGCTACCGCGACCGCCAACTAGTGTAATTTCCATATCAGTTAGAGGAGAACCGGCTAAAACACCTAGATGCTCTTTATTTGCTAGACTATCCATTACTTGGTCTTGCCACTTCTTAGGCAGCACTTCTAGACTACACTCATTTTTGAAAACTAAGCCGCTGCCTAACTTACCCGGTTTTAACAATAAGTGAACTTCCGCATAGTGTCTTAAAGGTTCAAAATGTCCTACTCCTTCAACTGAATCTTTAATGCTTTCTTGATAAAGAATTTTGCCTTGAGCAAATTCAGCTTTTAAGCCAAAGCGATCGTGCAAAATCTGTTGGAGAATTTCTAACTGAATCTTTCCCATCACATCAATGCTAATCTCTTCTGCTTGCTTGTCCCACTTAACATGCAATTGCGGATTTTCATCTTCTAGCTGTCTTAGAGCTGTTAGCGTTGCATGTGTCTTATCCGGTGCAGTCTGAACTGCATAAGTTAGAACTGGCTGCATTGTAAAGTTCGTTTGATCCTTTTCAAAGCCTATACCCTGACCAGGATAAGTGGTTTTCAATCCGCTAACAGCAACAATTTCGCCAGCTTGAGCACTAGGAACTACTTGATATTTAGTACCGTTATAGAGACGAATTTCATTAACCTTTTCATCAGGCATTAGCTCAGTCTTGGCTCTTAACTCACCACCAGTAACTTTAAGCCAAGTTAATCGTTCGCCTTTCTCATCATGAGAAATCTTAAAAATACGACTAGCAAATTTCTCAGGATACTCTATTTTCTTAGTCCACTTATCTAGTCCCTGTAAAAATTCAGCTACTCCGTTTAGTTTTAAAGCTGCGCCAAAATATACTGGGAAAATTTCTCTTTGAAGTATCAAATCTCGGATTTCTTCATCTTTTATCTGACCCGATTCTAGATATTCTTCTAAAATTGCCTCATCTGCGGTAGCAATTTTTTCATAAAAATCAGAACCTTCATCCCCAAACTCAACACAGTTGTCATCGAGTGTCCTTAAATCTTGAAGAACCTTACCCTTATTAGCCTTTAACGTGTCCATCTTATTAACAAAAATAAAAGTTGGAATCTTGTGATTTTTCAATAAGTTCCAAAGCGTCTGTGTATAGGCAGTTACGCCTTCGCTAGCCGACACAACTAAAATTGCGTAATCTAATACGCTAAGCGTCTCTTCCATTTCCTGAGCAAAGTCAATGTGGCCCGGAGTATCTAAGAGGAGTAATTCGCTATTTTCAGTTTTAATGCGCGCCATATGAGAAAAGATCGTAATTCCGCGTTTCTTTTCTAAATTATTGCTGTCTAAATATGCAGTTCCTTTATCAACTGCACCTAATTTTCTTAACGTCCCACTTTGATAAAGCAAGCCTTCTGACAAAGTAGTCTTGCCTGCATCAACGTGAGCTAAAATTCCTATTGTTACTTTTTTCATTAGTTTATTTTCCAAAAAATATAGATAGTACTTTTTAGTATTATTATAGCTTATTAAAAATTGGTTTTATTTATTGTCATGTATTTCAAAAGATTGATTAAATATTTTATCTATCTTGACGCCTTATCTTCATGGATATAGTATAAGTAATTATAAAAAAGTAATTAAATATATATTAAAATCAGCATACACAATAATCTGTATTCCATTCCATAACAAACAAAGGTGTTCACCATGACTATCCCTTCATTCTTTAAAAAAATACTATCTAAAAATAAACTGTTATTTCTAGCTCTGATACTGACTAGTGCATTCGCATCCCTAGATGGGGTTATTTCACCCTACATAATTGGAAAAATAACTAATACACTTTCTCAAAGGAAATTCAATGATATTCCCAAAATTCTCTTATTATATCTCGGTTTAATGCTTTTTTTGAATATAAATTTTTATCTTTGGCAACTTTGCTGGGGAAAAATCACCAAATACAGTAACCAATTTTTACGTTCAAGAGCTTTTAATAATTTCAATGATTCCCCTAGTGAAAATAAAATGACTAATACGTTAAACTTCATTAACGTCAACGTGAAGCAAATTGAAAGTCAATGTATTGATTCTACTATTATGTTGATTTACTGTATTGAACAAACTATTGTCTCGCTTATTTATATTCTAAGTATAAACGGTATTGCAGCTTTAGTTTTTCTAATTTGCGGTTTATTACCTGCAACAATCCCTCGTTTAACACGAAACTGGATTCAAAATGGAACTAAAAGCTGGAATCAGAGTTATGAGACCTATAACTTAAAAGTTAGTGATGCTATACATGGATTTAATACTATTCGACATGCTAATGCCGACGCAAAATTTAAATCATTCATTAAAAAAGCTCTATTGATAGAAGAAAAAAAGTATTTCTTTATGAATTTTCGTCGTAATACCTCTAACTTTTTTGCTCAAGTTTCATATACTCTTTCTATGGTTATCTCTCTAGCAGTTGGATCTTTTTTCGTAGTTAATGGTCAAATACTTGTTGGAGGGTTAATTTCGCTTTTTCTTGCTTCCGATCGCCTAACGAGCCCCATTATTTCAATAGTAAACATTACTAACCAATTGAATTCAGTTAGTCCACTATTAAAAAATAAAACACTACAAAAACCGATATCTAAGCAATTCAATAACTTGTCATTTGTAAATCTTCCTGATCACCAAAAGATTGTTTTTGATAATTGTACTCTTGGATATGATAATCTTGCTATATTAAAAAATATTAATTTTAAAATTTTTGAAGGAGATAAAATATTAATAACTGGCAAATCGGGAATTGGTAAATCAACCTTATTTAAAAGTTTATTAAATGAATTACCTTTAATTAAAGGTAAAATCCTAGTTGATAATCAATTAAATAAAAGGAATTTTCTTTCTAACTTTGGAATTGTAGGTCAAGATACATATATTTTTGCGGAATCATTACGTTTCAATCTAACTTTAGGAAAAAATATTCCTTCTTCTCAGCTAATTAAAGTTTTGAAAAAAGTTAAGTTAGAATATTTAGCTAATAAAAAGCATTTAGACACACCAATTGGAGAAAAAGGATTATCTTTATCTGGCGGAGAGAAACGAAAAGTAGAGATTGCTCGAGCATTATTAAATAAAAAGGAATTTTTACTTGTTGATGAAGGTTTATCAGGTCTTGATGATGACAGTCGTAAGCAGGTTTTTTCTCTCTTACAAAGTCTTCCCCAAACAATTATTGAGATTGAACATACTATGAGTATTGAAGATAAACAAAAATTTAATCAAGTTGTTAATTTAGTCGCTAAATAATAGCTAATAAACTAATAAACTAATAAAAAGGAAGTTCAAAAGAGAACTTCCTTTTACTTATGAATTATATTTATGAATTGCAATAGCTAGAGTATCGTCTACTTAATTAATAAAAAATATAACTTCTAACAATCTTAATCGTGACTTCTACTTGAGCTATTTCACACCATTAATATATCACGTTTTTGCAAAATATGAAGGCGGTTTATTTAGTATATTTTACTATCTCCTATTCTTAATAAAAACTTATCTACACTTTCTCTCAATTTCGTAATATGATTAATATCAAAATATGGTTTAATTTTTTATAAGAAGGTTTAGAATATGTTTTCAATTTTATTAGCCTTATTGATCATTTGGCTTTTCTGGAAACTAGGAATTGGCATGCTAAAAATCGTTGGTTTCCTAATCATCGTTGGCTTGCTATTTGCCTTCGTTTCTTACCTAGTATTGCCGCTTTTAGCATTAATCGCACTTGGCGGTCTCCTTGGCCTAGTATTTTCACGTTAATCAAGACAGCTTCAGTGCTGTCTTTTTTGCTAGCATTTTCTTTGACTTTACTATCTATCTTCTCTAGACTGAAAGAAAATAGGTTAATATATTTAATTCGAGGTAATCTATATGCCAATAAAAATTATCACAGATTCAACTGCGAATATCACAGCTGATCAAATTGACGGAATTGAGCACATTACAGTTCCTTTATCGCTTCACGTTGATGGCAAGCTTTGGATGGATACGCCTGATATTGATTTAGATAAGTTTCTTCATACGCTAAAACACACTAAGAGCAAGTCTACTTCTGCTTGTCCCAATGTAAACGACTGGCTTAAGTCTTTTGAAGGTAGCGACGAGATCTTTGTAATTACTTTAACTAGCGCCCTTTCCGGTAGTTATAATTCAGCTACTCAAGCAGCTAAGATTTATCATGAAAAGAATCCAAAAGCTAAGATCTTAGTATTTGATTCTCGCTCAGCTGGTCCTCAATTGAGATTACTGGCTGAGAAAATTGCTAGTCTAGCAAATGCGGGCAAGTCATTTGAAGAAATTGTCAAGGCCACTGAAGAGTACCAACACCAGCTTGATTTAATGTTTGCCTTGCAAGACTTAACTAATCTAGGCAATAATGGTCGTATCCCACCAGCAGTCGCTAAGATTGCTGGTTTATTGAAGCTTTTCGTTATCGGAACTGCCAACAATAAAGGTGAATTTGAACTTTTGGGTAAGGCACGCGGTGCTAAGAAAGCTAGAAGAAAACTCTTAGATGAAATGGTCAAAGCCGGCTATAAAGGCGGTCGTGTTCAAATTGATCACGTTCAAAATGAAGGCTCTGCCCTAAGCATGAAAGAGATTATCTTAGATAACTTCCCAGATGCTAAAGTAACGATCGGCGAATGTGGTGCCCTCTGCAGTTTCTACGCTGAAGATGGCGGTTTAATGGTTGGTTTTGAAAAAGAATAATATATAACAAAAAAGGAGTGCCTGAGGCACTCCTTTTAATATGCTTTTTGAAAATCGTTCTGCATTATTTTTACAAATTCAGGATATGTTTCCACTTCAAACAAGGGATGAAGACCAATCGTATCTTTTCTGTGACGATGATTATACCAAATACTGTCAAAGCCATATTTTTCAGCACCTAAAATATCTGACTGTAACCCATCCCCAAAGAATAAAGTTTCGTTTGGACCAATTTCAGTCCTACTAAAGAAATAATCAAAAGCATGTGGATTTGGCTTAGAGTAATGAGCTTCTTCAGACGTTACAATCAAATCAAAATAATCCTTAATTCCTGCTAGCTCTAAGCGGTGTCGCTGCATAAACTTTTCACCGTTACTCAATACAGTTAACTTATAGCCCTGCTTCTTCGCAAATTTAAGCGTATCTTCTACACCAGGTAATAATTGATGCGCCTCACCAAAATAAGAGCGATATTCGTTCATCCATTTATCGCCATCTACATCTAAATTAAAATTCTCTTTAATAAAATCATGAAAAGTCATCTCACTTAGCTCATCATACGTAATCTCACCAAGCTCAAGTCTACGCCAAAGCCCTTGATTATAGGTATGATATTGCTTCTGCAAATCAGAAGAAAGAGGCAGCTTATGTGATTTAAATAGCGCATGCAAAGATGAATCTTCCGTAGCCGCGAAGTCGATCAGAGTATCATCAACGTCAAAAATTAATTGTTTATATTTCAAGTAGCAACCCTTCTTCTATTTAAGTTAGTAATTTTGATTATAGCAGAAGACGGCAGAATTTAGTTTTTCAAATTACTTAAAGATTAGTGGTAAGATTATAATGATCAGAAATTAATATATTGTTAGAGGAAGTAATACTATGACACGTGCACAATTGAAACAAGCTGCAAAAGATCAACTACGTGGCAATTGGGGCTGGGCTATTTGCCTAACTATCTTTGCTTGGTTAGTTAACGCAGTTATTATGGATCTTAACCGCTGGATCTGGACTGGAAAAGATTTTACTTATACTGTTCTACGCTTTAATAAAGACAACTTAATTCAAGGATATAAGCCAGCCTATAACCTTTCAGAAATTATTGTAGGCTTGATTACCGGCTTAATTTTATGGGGAGTTGCCTACACAATCTTAGATTTCGTTGAAACAGGCAAGATGGAGCCTTGGTATTCTGGTATTTTTAGCGCTTATAGCAATGGCCGCTTTAAGAATAGTTTATTTACCCTATTCATGACCAATTTATTCGTTAGTTTATGGACCATTTTATTTATTATTCCTGGCTTTATTAAGGGTTATTCTTATGCCATGACGCCATATATTTTGAAAGATAAATTTTCAGCTGGTCTAACTGATATTGGAGCTACTGAAGCTATCACTGAAAGCCGTAAGTTAATGGATGGACACAAGATGGACTTATTCGTCTTAGACTTAAGTTTCATTGGTTGGGGCTTACTTGGTTTAATCACTTGCGGTATTGGATTCATTTGGATTACGCCTTACTACCGTCAAACTAAAGCTAACTTTTATCGTTCATTAGTTGCTAATAATTAAATATTACATAAAAATAGCCGCTATAGCGCCTGAGCGTTGTAGCGGTTATTTTTTATTCATCAACTAAAGTAATTCTTTCCTTATGGTGCTCTGGATGAACAATTTCATTTACAACTAAGCGTGCCATTGTACCCGAAGTTACTTTAGATTCATTTTTATCGTTGTAGAGCAGCGTATCGTTACCTAACATATAACCTGCTGCTTCTGGACCTGCTTCAAAGGTTAAGGCTGGTGAAATTCCAAGCCAATCTACATCTTCAACTTGCTTTAAGTAGTTTAACTCATTCAACTGCTCTTTGGGTGTATTAATCCAGTTTTCAGAGCCAGTTAATTTCTTAATATCTTCAACAACTAAGTGGTTATCAATTCCAGTTCTAAGACTACCAGCTCCTAGAATGAAGATTACTCTAATATCTTTATTCTTAGCTAAGCCGCACAACTTGGTAGCAAGTTTTACTTGATCTCTTGCCCTCTCTGGTGTGGTACCAAAAGCGTCAACAATCACATTAAATTCTTGAAGCAAACTATCATCCATTGTTAGGACGTCACCAATTAAAAGCTTAGCATCCTTACCTAAGACTCTTTTAGCTTTATCTTTATCTCTAACAATACCTGTTACTTCTAAGTCTTTATTTTGACTAGCCAACTTATAAATTGCACTTCCTGCCATGCCTGAAGCTCCAATAATACCTACTTTCATTATAATTTCTCCTCTCTGTGTTTTATCTGTTACCTTAGCTTAGCATGAAAAACAATGGGTGGGATAATATTTGGTTTTAAAAAGCAAAATAAATAAAATAGAACTTATAACTACCACATAAAATCTTGGAGAATACAGATGATTATTGGAAAAAATCGGCGACAAGTTGTTTTAAATATCAAAAAAAGTGTCAAAGAGAAAAATTTTAATGCAAAAGTTGAGCCAAATGATCCAATTTTAAGTAAAAAAGAACGCTTGAATTTGGTCAAAAACTTTTGGGCTAATCATGATAAATTGTTTTCTAGAATAATTAATTTAATTGCCCGGGGAATTCTCAATGTTGGAACTCCCATATTAACTTTCAATACCAAAATTGATAATCCTACTTCGCTTAAGAATCTTTCTTCAGCTATTGTCACTTGTAACCACTACAATCAGTTCGATTGCTTACCACTCAAACGCCTAGCAATGAAATACCATAAAAGACTGTACTTTGTTATTGAAGATACTAACCTCAAACTTCCTAGCTGGATTGGATTCCTAATGAGAAACATCGACAGCATTCCCGTTACTGCTAGCATAGAGTATTTAGGACGGGATTTTCCAAGACACTTAGAGCGAATTCTGATTAGAAATAATTGGATTGTAATTTATCCAGAGCAAGAATTATGGCAAAATTATCGCAAACCTCGACCCTTGCAAAAGGGTGCCTATTATTATGCAGCTAAAATGAATATTCCTATTATTTCTTGTTTTGTTGAAATTAAAGACACAAAAAAGCGAGAGATATTGCATCCTGAATTTAATAAAACTCGCTGGATTCTTCATGTCTTACCAACTATCTATCCTAATCCCAAGCTTTCAATCGCAAAAAATGCACAAAAAATGCGAGAAATTGACTACCAGCAAAAGAAACAAGCTTATGAAAAAGCCTATCATAAAAAATTAAACTACAAATTTACAGACTGGGATATTGCTGGCTATAACAAAAAATAGTTTTTCTGTTATTTTAAGTCAGAAAAACTATTTTTAATTAAAAGTAATCATAAAATGAGACTTCGCCTTTAACAAAGTCATTATCAACTGGGTGATTTTCTTTAACAAAGCCTAATTGAACTGCCTGCTTTAAAGTTAAATGACCTAAAAGCACTTTTGTCCAGTTAGTTAGAGAAGCTGTATAGTCTGGATCTGTTTCGACTTTTCTTACCCTAGTTTCTTCAGCAGCATCGTTAACTAACCAGATACCATTATTTTCAACAATAATATCATCGTCAGTGACCTCAATAGTCAGTTTCTTATTATTAACTAAAGGCAATGCTTCTAACACTTGTTTCATATCAATGATTCTAGTCATCATGTAAGGTATTGTCTTTATAGTGATTCCTTCTTGTTCCGGGAAGAATTCTCCTAACAAACTTTCCTCAGGCATTTTCACATAGTATTTCAAGTCGCTTGAACTGTGGCTTGCAATAATGCTTAACAGGGCTTGAGCTGCTTGCGGAGTTGGATAATACATCTCTTCTACTCGGAAGTTACGCTCAACAATTCGGTAAAACATATACCCCTGTGGTTGTTGGAATTTATCAAAATAAACACAAATTGACCTACCGGGATAATACGTATCTAATCTATCCCACCACCAGTCTGCACGGTCAACTGTATTTCTTTGTTCACCTTGATTGAGTTTAGCCTGATATAACTTGATTACTGCTTCTTTTAGGGATGAATCACTCCATCTTCCACGAACTACTTTTCCCTCTTTGATAGGCTTAAAGAAACGTAGATATTCAGGCCGAATTTGATACATTTTTTCATAAATAGTATTTTCATAGCCATAACGACGATAAAAAGTTTCTGAAAATGGAGCTAAGTCAGAAATTGCGTAATTTTGATCGTGTAATTCTAAAATAATCTCCTTCATCAAGCGATTAATATCGCCCTGACCACGGTTTTCGGGATAAGAAGCAACATAACCAACTCCGCCCATTTTAACTTTTTTAGCAAAAATTCTACTTTTAAATTCATTTACCATAATATAGCTAGCAAGATGGTTATCCTTATATTTACCAAAACCCATACTATGGTTATAACGACTTAAAAAGTTGGGATCCTCACGTATATCATTATTTTTTAAAAAAGCATATTCCACTAATGGTGCTATTTGATCTAAAGTTTCTTTATTTTGACTTAATTTCATCTGCTTTTACCTTTTCTAGCATTTATCTTTCGTAATATATTTCTACCTCTTATTATATCAAGTTAAAAAAGGCAATAAAAAAAGTCCTAACCGACAGGTTAGGACTTTTCACATGTGCTGACTAAAGGATTCGAACCTTCGACCTCATCATTACTAATGACGTGCTCTGCCAACTGAGCTAAGTCAGCATTTCTCACAACGTCTACTAGTATATCAGATGATTTTATAAAAAGCAAAACTTTTTTACGGTAAATCGTGTCCCGCAGCAAAATATAAATCATACCATTCTTGATTAGTCAGCTCAATATCTGCACCCTTAGCAGAATCGACAATATGAGCCGGAGTCATAGTTCCCATGATAACCTGAACCTGACCAGGCCATTTAAGAATCCAAGCTGCCGCAACTGCATTTTTACCAACGCTATATTTATCTCCAATTTCCTGCAATTTCTTATTTAATTCAGGAAAGGCTGGATTATTGATAAATGTACCAGCAAAAGTTCCATATTGAAATGGCGACCACGCTTGCAAAGTAATATGATTCATCCGTAAAAACTCCAGTAAGCTACCATCGTGGTTAATAGAAGCATCATCAGTCATATTAGTATGCAAGCCAAAGTCAACCATTCCTGTGTGCATTAATCCAAATTGCACTTGATCAAACATTAAAGGCTGACTTACTGCATTTTGAAGCATCTTAAATTGAGCAGGATTAAAGTTAGATACACCAAAGAATCTAACTTTACCGGTAGCTTGTAAAATATCAAAGGCTTGTTTAATTCCCTCTAGATCCATCAAAATATCTGGTCTGTGTAAGACTAGGCAGTCTAAGTAATTAATATCCATTCTCTTCAAAATACCATCAACAGCATCCAAAATATGCTCTTTAGTAAATTCATAGCGTGAGCCATAAGCTAATGATCCATGGCTTCCATTTGGTCCTACAACAATTCCAGTCTTTGATTGAATAAATAAATCTTCACTGTTAACATCGGCTAATTTTAACGCCTTACCAAAAACTTTTTCTGAATTTCCGCGTCCATAAATATCCGCAGAATCAATAAAATTTACACCAGCTTTATAAGCTGCGTTAATTGCAGCAGCTCCTTCTTCTGGAGTTCTAGTCCCCATCCGCATAACGCCTAAAGCAATAGCTGGAATATCTAAACTTGTTTTTCCTAATTTTGTTGTTTTCATTTTCTTTATCTTTTCTATTTTTATGCAAGCGATTACATTTAAATGATACAAATATTTATAAGCTACGTGAAGTTTTTTCAACAAAAAAAGCCATTTTTAATGCAACAATGTAACATTAAAAATGGCTAATTCTTTAATCTTCGTCTTTTACTACTTTGATTCTATGAACTGCAATTAGCGACATAAAGATACCGAAGAAAACACCTGAAATCAAACATGTAGGAATCATTATCCAGGTCCACGAACCATCGCTATAACTAGTTAAGAATTCTAAGATTAACATCAATATGCCAAAGATTGCTCCGGATATCATTCCTTTTGTCCATGCAGCTTTTTTAGCCTCAGGTAATTCGTCTTTCTCTACTTCATTATCTGTCAATCTCGCCTTTCTAGATTGCTGCATTATGTATAAGTTAACTGCCATTAGCATTACAAAAAAGCTACCAGAAAGGAAAAGATATGCCACATCAGCTTTATACATCGAAAACAAAACCAGAGAAATTAAAAATGCTACATCCATCCCTAAAAAGAAAATAAAAAATGCCCTATTTCCAATTTGATTCATAACTTGACGTTTCTGCTCATCAAGTGGACCAGAAATTCCGTACCAAAATTTCATATATTTTTCGAATCTAGTTTCTTTAGCTTTCATTTTTAAACATCTCCATCCCAGAATAATGTATTTAAATCTGTATCTAACTCATGCGCTAACTTCAAACATAAATCTAATGAAGGATTATATTTATCATTTTCAATTAAATTTATTGTTTGCCTAGCAACATCTATCCTTTTAGCTAATGCCATCTGTGATAAGCCTTTTTGCTTTCGATATTCTTTAACTCTATTCATGGCAATTCTCTCTATCATTCTTATAAGTCATATATATGTGACTTTTTATACTTTAAGTATAATATTTATTTTTAAATTGTCAATTATATATGACATATTTTGTTAACAAACAGGTAGATCTATAAATACTAAGCTTTATTCTGATACTCCATTAGTTAAATCATTGACCATCCAATTACGTATTGAACCACAGCAATAAAAAACTAAAACAAGGCGTATTACGTAAACTTATTTCAGTTCTCTAGTGTATTAATTAAAAATGATGCCAATTATAAACGCTATTGCTATTAAGGAAATTAGTAGTTTTTTCATATTCAGATAATTATGCTTTTGATATAATTGCTGTAACCGCTTTAAAAGTAAGGAGTAAATTATGATTAAGACAATTTTATTCGATGTAGATGGCACTATTGTTGATACACAAAAGGTTGTTCTTTCCACATTCAAAGAGGTTATTAAAGAATATTTAAATGCAAATGTTAATATTAACGATTTAGCCTTTGCATTGGGAATTCCTGGAAGAGATGCCATTAAGCATTTTACTAATAATAAAGTATTGATCAATAAAATGGCTAAAAGTTGGTCTGAAAAAGCTAGTAACCGAGTTAATGAAGATACATTATTTAATAATATCCCCGAAACTATCAAATCTCTATCTCAAGAGGGAATTACTTTAGGAATTGTTACTTCAAAAACTAAACAAGAGTATATTAATGAAGTCAGTCACTTTGGACTAGATGATTATTTCGATGTAATTGTTACTGCAAGTGATACTAAGAATCATAAACCTAATCCTGAACCATTAAATTTCGCAATAAGTAAACTTGGTGTAGATCGTACTGAAACGCTTTATGTAGGTGATACCAAATATGATATGTTAACTGCTAACGCTGCTAAAGTGAAATTTGCTTTAGCCAATTGAGAAGCACATGAAGAACTTCCTGAAGCAGATTATCAATTAAATAACCCAATTGATTTAGAAGAAATAGTTAAAGGATAATTATTTAGTACTACAATTGGCTAATAAATTAATTACTTTATCTCATCTTGAACGTGTCAAAAAATATAATAGCTCAAACAAAAAAGGATTATCTCTAATACTGAAGATAATCCTTTTCAAATACCCTAAACACAAAAAAACAGGCTTAACGCTTGCTCCCAAACCGTTTTATTCTAGTTCAAAGCAAAGAAAAAGCTATCAAATCAGTATTTTAAGAAATGATTTGATAGCTTTTAATTAAATATGAGCATAAAAAATGCTGACTAAAAGCATAGAAAGCCCAACTTCCTAAGCCTACAATGTCGGCTTCTTTATTGTTTTTCTAAAAACTGTGTGGCAGATATTGTGGGGTAGATGCCTATATATCTGAGAACCTATATTAATTACTCTTTTTTAAATTTTTTATTGCGTTTACTTATTTGATTTTTCTTAGTATCAGGTATTCTTTCATACATCTCATGCGATTTTGCCAATAAACCCATTTGATCACAAATCAAATTTACAAAAGTAAATAACTCTATTACTTGTTCCTTATTTTCAGTTTCATTAATTTGTCTATATCTATCCAATTCATTTTCATGAGCATGTGCATTAGAATTTCCAAAAACTCTAATGTTATCCATCATTTCTGTAATAAATGATGGCATTGTACGACTTAATTGACCTATCATAATGTTTAATGAACTGTTTGCATCTGCTTCCGTATGATTTTTCAATAAAGTTTCTAAAGTGATTCGAATTAATGTGCCAGAGGCTCTCAGTGATTTATTAAATACACTGGCTGCTTCGTTATAAATCTTTTTAACATCTTCTGGCATAGATTCTGAAGGGACTGGCAATATATCAGGTATAGGTGATTCTGGATATATGCATTTCTGCAATAATATCACATTTCTAGCAGTATTAACAGATATACCAGCCTGTGTAGGAGTCGGCACATCCTCTACCATCATTTTATTTTCTACATATATACTCTCACTACCACAATTATTACAAGTAGCTGAATAAAATTCTACACTTCTATTAAGTATTTGTTGATTATTTGAGTCTCCTTTAAAATTATTCTTTTTTGACCAATCGGTTAAAGACACCTTTTTAATACCTTGAGAAGAAGTGTTAAAAATTCTTTTCATATAATGAGATGTGGTTGAACCAGGCTTACAACAAAAAGGGCATCGTAAGCTTCGTTCTCTTCCATCAACAAAAGGTTCAATCTCTTCCATAATCCAATCTTCCCTACTACATCAATTAAGTACATTTACAACTTTTCAGCATATAACATATAGCACATCTATTTATATAAATCCATACGCGTGGTGCTAGTTAAATCGTTCTAGACAATAAGCCAAATTATAAGCTAAAATTGCAATTTCCAACCGGCTTTGAAAGCCTATCAGACTACGTGCTCGATTGTTCTCGGCATTGTAATAGGTCAGAAGCGAAAAGTCGCTTTCAATTGTTCTGCGAATAGCCATCAATTGATGATCATTGTGCTTTTTAGCTCCTGTCATATTTTTACGATATGGTGTCCAAAGTTCGTAACCCATTTGTTTTAGCTGTTGATGCAGTTCTTTGCCTAAATAGCCTTCGTCGCCAAGAAGATAGTAATTAGATGGATGGGTATTTTCCAGCAGTTCAACTGTCTCCCTGGCATCATGAACTGATGCTTTTGTTACGACATAATCAAGAATGTAACCGTCATCGCTAACAATGGCATGAACTTTGAAACCATAGAAGTAAATTTTCTTGGTGGCCTTATAACCAATGTTGGCATAACCGCGAAAAATTTTAGCACGATAGTTGCGAATTGGTTGGCAAACAGGTACCGAAAAGCTGTCAATGATCAAGAACTGTCCATTCAGGTCAACCTTTTTATTCATTTCTTGTCGTATTTGATAAATCAATTGCAATAGCTGACGTGAACGCCGATTAAAACGTGAGTGTGATAAACAATTGAAACATTCACAGAATCTTCTTTGTGATTCAATTCCTGTCTTAGCTTGCCAGATAAGTAAAGCCAAAATCAGACTGTCCGTAGTTTTAATTTGATCAATATTTCGCCGATGAGTAAACTCAGCCGGTGCATACAAACGATACCAGTGCCGACAAATTATCACTAAATCTTTAAAACTAACTTGTAAATGGTGGCTAAAACGCTTAAGCTTAAGGCAGTTCAATCAGATCAGACTCTTTTTTTGATACTACAACTTGAGTCTAGTCCGATTGGACTTTTTTATTAACTAAAACGATTTAACTAGCACCATGCGTATTCAATATAACAATTTTACTTTCATCAAGAAGAGAATCTAATCTTTTACGATGGTTTCTCTTTTTTTGTTTATGTCTCACTATTATTTTTTTACAGTAGACGTTACCCATTAAAAAATTTAATAAAATTAACCTTGGTTTATACTGATAAACCAAGGTTAATTATGCTTAATAATCCGGCTTTATTAATTTAAAAACTTTATGTTAATCTTCTAGTTAGAGTTTTTTAATATTACTTTATTTTTTAATTCATTTATAGTAATAGCTAACGTTAGAATTCCCATACACAAAGGACATAAAAAATTAGAAGTAGCAGATTCCCCAAATATCATTGGTCCTACAATATTCTGTAATTGTCCTCCCAAATTTATAGCACTTAAATCCAAAGTCAAATATTGAGATCTACTAAATTCAACCATATAAACAGCTAGAGCTGCAGAACTAAATAACTCAGCTATTATTTGAACAATAACTAACAATATTAGTAATATTAAATAAAACTTTTTTGTATTATTAATGTTAGAAATAACTATTCCAAAAAATGATATCCCTAAACAGAATCCAGAAATAATCCAAAAAATATCATAAACTTTCTTTTGAACGGCAATTTTATTTACAAAACCTTGAAAAAGAGCAATAACAATAGTATTACATACAAACGCAGTAGGTGCCATCCATGTTAAGTTAGTAAAATTTTTTACAACTAACAAAGGAATATAAACGTTTAGTAAAGTCCTATGAAATGAAAAAATAAAGTTTTCAATAATCAAATTAAATCTTTTTTTATTTATTAAGGAACTTTCAATTGCTTTAAAAGATGTTAATGGTGAACGCTTAATATTAGCTGACGTTACATCAACATCTTTTAAAGCATAGTTATAAATTAAAACAACTAATATAAAAGAAAAAGCATTAATAATCAAAGCTATAAATAAATTTAATTTAAAAAAACTTATTATTCCACTTATACCAGCACCGATACCATATCCCAGATTAGTTGGTAAAGCCATATTTCCCATTAAAATCGAAGCTTTTTCTTTACTCAACGGTGCAACTATTAAACTTCTAGTTAAAGAGGCTGCGGATCGATCAATTATTCCAAACAAAGTCATAAAAATTAAGAAACTAATATTTCCTTTTATCCCTTGCCATAACAACATTCCAAATGCTCTTAATATATAAGATACCGAAAATATTCTTAATTTTCCTAATCGATCAGCAAGGTATGCAACAGGTACGGAAGCAACCATGCCAGATATTGCTGATAAAGTCAGCCCTATTCCTATCAAAGTTGCACTGACATGACTATTATTCAAAAAGAAAATAGTTGAAATACTAACGAACGAGCCTGTTCCTAAAGAATCTACGCCAGAAGCTAGTAAGGCAGCTCGCTCAATTAATCTTTCTTTATTTATAGCGATCATTTTATTTTGCCACAGGTTGGACAATCTGAAAGTTTAGGGATTGGAATTTTATAATAATCATTTGAAAAACTGGATGCGCAAAGCAGATATCCACGAGCTAAATCTCCTTTTTCCAAGATAATCTTCAAAACTTCATTAGCACCCATTACACCAGCAATACCAGTTCCTATACCCCAAACTGCTACTGGTCCTCTACGACTTTCAGCTAAATCTGGAAATGCACATTGTAAACACGGATCTACTTTAGCATCAAGCATAGTCAGTACATAACCATAGCCATACTGTGCAGAAACATGTACCATAGGGATATTATTATCTACACAATATTTATTGACCATTAAACGTTGTTCTGGACCATCTCCACCTTCTAAAACAATATCATAATTAGATAATAAAGTATTGATATTTTGAGGTGTAACTTTTTCTTCTGAGTCAATTATTTGAATTTCTGGATTTAAATGCCTCAATCTATTCGCAGCAACTTTAGCTTTATATTTTCCAATATCATCAGTGGTATACAATATTTGTCTATTCAAATTACTTAATTCAATTTTATCAAAATCAATGATCTTAATTTTTCCCACTCCAGCAGCTGCTAAATAATAAAGCAACGGTGACTTAACTCCACCAGCACCTACGCTAACTACACTAGCATTACTTAAGCGTTTTTGACCCTCTTCACCTATTTCTGGCATTTGAATTTGTCGATTATATCTAGAATTTTCAAATATCATTTTCTATTCCTTTCTTAAGCAAAAGAGCCTGGATATTTCCAGACCCCCAAAAAAAGCTCTTAAATTAACCGTCACAAGTAACCACACCTACTAATGCAACATTATCAGTCGCATTAATTGTTTGGTTAAACTTGGCTAATTTTCCATTTACTAAAACTCTACATAACTTTCTAGGCTCATTTAACGTGGTATTAAAAATATTATGTTTCAAGTCTTCATCTAAAGATACAACTCTTTGAATCATATCTTTTACTTTTGAACCTAAACGTAAATCATAATCAATATGATTTACTCCCAATCTACCTTCAGCAATACCTCTTAATTGAACAGTAATCATTTGACCTTATCTCTTTTCATTAAAATCAGATTCTAATACTAGACAATGATTATTAATACCGTTTATCCTTACAAATCTGTTTTAAGGATCACAGTATGTGACTTTCTTTATCTTCTTACTAATTTTCAGTTTACTTTAAATAGTGTTTAAAAAGTTTTAACGCTATTTAATAAGCCTCAAATTAACCTAAAAGTACTGGTAATTCCCACCAAATCATTTTTGATGCCCCCTTTATCTTTATTTGTATTAATAATAAATCAATTAATTAAGATCAAATATTCTTAGTATCATATTTGTTACACATTCTTATTACATACACAATCTATTTAAAATTAATAATCTAAAGAGATACAATTTAAATATTCAAATACGCGTGGTGCTAGTTAAATCGTTTTAGTTAATAAAAAAGTCCAATTAGACTAGACTCAAGTTGTAAGTAATTTAAATAGAAAAGAGTCTGATCTAATTGAACTGTCTCAAGCTTAAGCGTTTTTCTCACCATTTACAAGTTAGTTTTAATCGGTTAAATGTGATTTGTCGCTCGCTATATAAGCTTTATGCGCCTGATGGACTTAAACATCGTAAAAATGTTGATCAGACCATGCTTCCTGATAGTTCTATCTTAGCGATGCTCATTTGGCAAACTGAAATTGGAATTGAATCTCAACGAAGATTCTGTAAATTCTTCGTTGGCTTATCTCATTCTCGTTTTAACCGTCGAGCTCGAATGCTCTTGCCTCTAATTCGTTGTATCCGTCAGGCTTGGAATCAAGAAGTAAAGACAGCTGGAGAATTTTTGATTATTGATAGTTTCCCAGTGCCAGTTTGCCAGCCTGTTCGCAATTATCGTGTCAAGATCTTTCGGGGCGTAGCTGATATTGGTTATAAAGCAACCAAGAAAGTCTATTATTATGGCTTCAAGGTCCACGCAATAGTAAGCGATGATGGCTATCTGCTTGACTATGCAGTTACTAAAGCGTCAGTACATGATGCCAAAGAGACAGTAGAATTGATGATCAATGCTCATCCAGCCAACCATTATCTTTTAGGAGATGAAGGTTATTTAGGCAAAAATCTAGCTACTAATCTAAAGCGCATGGGATATGTGCTTTGGACGCCATATCGTAAAAACATGCAAGGAGCTAGAAGGCATAATGATCATCAATTGATGGCAATTAGAAGAAGCATTGAAAGCGACTTTTCTTTGCTTAGTTATTACAACGCTGAGAATAATCGAGCAAGAAGTCCAGTAGGCTTTCAACAGCGGCTAGAAATAGCTATTTTAGCCTATAATATGGCATATTGTCTAGAACGATTTAACTAGCACCACGCGTACTCAAATTACTAAAAATATAAAAAGCTCTAATTAATCATGTTCATTCTTACCCAACATAATCAATTAGAGTTTTACACATTTACCAAATTTTTATTTAACAATATTTCAATTAGGCCAATTAATAGTTAGCTTTCCATATTCATAATCATTCATATCTGCCTTGATTTTAGTAACTTTTTCTTTATCATTCTTAAATAATGATTTCATATAAATAGCATTTATTCTATATATCATCAAGTGAACATTTGATGATGTTGCATTCGTAATATAGTCAATTATTTCTTCTATATGATTACTATTTTTTCTCATTGGTATCTTTCTTTCATAACAGGTAGCTAAATAATTTTCAAATATTCTTAAATACCTTTCTAACATTAATTCAGTAATATTCTCATTTTTGACTGTAGCCAATAATCGTCCTATAAAAAAATTTAATTCATCTTGCGACCATAATGGCATCGTATTAGCAAAAAGCCTTAATGATTCTGGTCTTTTTGTCCATTTCTGTCCTTCATTAAATTCTATTTTTATTTTCTTTTTAATCCCGTTATCTATCTCATTTAGTTCATTTCTAAAATAAGCAATAGCTACCAATGTTCGTAATTTTATAATCCTATCTCCAGGAACATTCATAATTTTTTTACAGTTTAGTATTAAAGAATCAATATCTTTAGTACTAAATGCATAATCCATTCTTTCTTGCAACTTATTTATAACCCTTCTATTTTTAGTAATATAGGTATCTTGTATAAGTTGACAAAAGTCATCAATTTCAATCTGATGTTTAAATAAGATTTGAAATAAACTTTCTGCATTAATCTTATTTTTCCCACTTTCAACTTTAGCATAAAAAGGTCTGCTAATAATCCCTTCACACATTTGTTGTTGTGTTAATCCGAGTTTTAGACGCTCTACACGTAATGCTTTTCCAATTTTCATAGAATTCCTCAGTAATATACTTAATATAAGATTTCTTCAAAAATATATAATAACTAACAATAATATTCTACTTCAAAAAAGATCTAATTTATAAATATTAATACGCGTGGTGCTAGTTAAATCGTTCTAGACAATATGCCATATTATAAGCTAAAATGGCAACTTCGAGTCTCTCTTGAAAACCTGCTAAACTTCTAGCTCGATTATTTTCAGCGTTGTAGTAAGACAAAAGCGAAAAATCACTCTCGATGGTCCTTCTGAGTGCCATTAAATAGTGCTTATTGTGCTTTTGAGCATTCTTCATGTTTTTACGATATGGTGTCCAAAGCGTATAACCCATTTGCTCTAAGCGTTGATGCAGGTTTTTGCCCAAATATCCTTCATCGCCCAAAAGGTAACGATTGTCAGGATGAGCATTAGTAATCAGTTCTACTGTTTCCTTAGCATCATGAACTGAGGCCTTGGTTACGATATAATCTAGCAAGTAGCCGTCGTCGCTAACAATAGCGTGAACCTTAAAACCATAATAATAGATTTTTCTGGTTGCCTTATAGCCAATATCGGCATAGCCGCGAAAGATCTTTGCTCGACGATTGCGAATTGGCTGACAGACTGGCACAGGAAAGCTATCAATAATCAAAATGTCGCCTGACAGATCTACTTCCTCATTAAGGCCATGTCGAATTAAATAGATCAATGGCAAAAGCATGCGTGCTCTGCGATTAAAGCGAGAGTGAGATAAATTAACAAGCTTTTCACAAAATCTTCTTTGAGATTCAACGCCCAATGAAGCCTGCCAAATAAGCAAGGCCAGAATAGAACTGTCAGATATTTTACATCGATTGATATTCCGTCTTTGCTTTAATGCATCTGGGGCATAAAGTTTGTACAAACAGCGACAAATTATATTTAAACGACTAAAACTAACTTGTGTTAGGATGAGAAAAACGCTTAAGCTTAGGGTAGTTCAATCTAGTCAGACTCTTTTCTATTAATATGTTTACAAGTCGAGTCTAACAAGATTGGACTTTTTTTGTTAACTAAAACGATTTAACTAGCACCACGCGTAAATCCATCAATTGAGATATCAAGCCATAAAATTCATCTGCCCATTTCTTATTATGATCTTCTGTATCAGCTATTTTTTCAAACTGTGATTTAATTTTCTGTTCGTTTACACCTTTTTCATCAAAAAGCTTAAAAAATTTAACCCACCATTTTGCTTCAATTCCTGCAAGCTTATTTTTCATCGTGTCAGAAACCCAATCGTCCATTAATCCGTGTACTCTAGCAACTCTACCAAAATTACCACTACTATCATCCTTTGCTATATCAGAATATTTACTTCCTGGATTTGGATATGGATGAGTATCTGGATGAACAACTTTTTTAGCATTAGGATTTCTATGTTCCCAGTAATATGTTCTATAATCAGCGGCGTACTTAGCTTGTTCAATATATGGAATTTCAAGTTTTGGTGTTCCTGAAAGCACGTCAGATAAACTCCAAGGATATACTACTAAAAGATCCCATTCGGTTACTGCATCTGCAGATGCTCTAAATCTAAAAGAAGGCATTTCTTCCTTAGATAATAAATACCATCCTTTTAATTCTATTCCTATTAAAGGAGATTGATCTACGCCTTTCTCTAATCGAACATCCGGAAAACTTTCAGAATATCTTTTAAAAAAATACTCACTATACTTGCCATCTGGATCCCAAATATTTCTCGTATCATTCAAAGCCTGTGTAGTCTGATCTTCAATAGCTCCCCCAAGTAACGTATTCATTGAAAACAAATCAGTTACTGCTACGCCTTTAATATTGACAGGAGACTTAAAATAAATAGGCACCGCATTTAACGCTTTAATTATTCTTTCCCTTAAAATGGTTCTCTCATCACCATCTGGTAATTCATATCTTTCGGGTTTTAAGTCTTTATTCATCAATCACTAAATATTCCTTTTTCATTAAACTCAATACTTGCTTCTGACAGCCTTTCTTCTGCTAATTGTACAAAATTATCATCAATTTCTGCAACATAAGGATATCTACCTAATAAAACAGATGCTACGGATGCTGACGCCAGCCCACCAAAGGGTTCCCAAACTATATCTCCCGGATTTGTAGTTGATCTTACCTGTTCTATCATTAAATCGAGTGGTTTTTGATTTAAATGTGCCGCTGAATATTTAGTCGGTTTATATACCCTAGGCGCGCTTCGTCTCATAGTACCCTTAAGCCGTTCCGCATTTGCTAGCGGAGGTCTACTCCATACATTTGTTATTCCATTCTTATGATGCCAAACCGCTCTTAATTTATCCCAAGATTTAGCATTAACTTTATTTTTACCATCCAATGAAAAATAAGGAATATTTGTTGATTTACCATACTTATTACAATAGTTTGCCATTTTTTCAACTGACTCTCCAGATGGCCAATACCAATGCCAATCTTTAGTTAAATATTTCCTTGTAGCAGCATTTTTTAATCCTGTCGCTTCATTAGCTTTATATAAAGGTAATCCACTCCTACACCATTCATGTCTAAGCCATTCTTTTACACCTAAAGTTTCACCATCACCTGAATTTAAAAATATTTTTCTTCTATATAGTGCTGAAACTTCTGTTACTACTGGTAATTGTCTTATTGTCTTTCCGTTAACATTACCAGCTATATGAGCTAAACCTTTATTCCATATAGCTAATTGAACGAATTCCCAACCTGTTGCTTCTAAATATGGATGCATCGTAGCCCAGCCTATTTCAGTATTCCAAAACCATAAACTAGTGGAAGGTTTAGCTTTTTTAGACCATTCCAAAAGATGGGGCTTATACCATTCATTTAGATCTGAAACATCAGTTACGTCACCATTAAATCCTCTTACGCCATAAGCTCCATCAGATATTATTAGATCAGGAGAAGCCCATTCAGAATATTTTTCTGAAACATTTCCATGAAATAAATTATATAATTTTTTTCCATTTTTCTTAGTCATTCCCATACTTATCAAATCTAAATTACTTATATTCTATTTTACCAATTATTTACTAAATTTAGCATTTCTTCATTTCTATCTTCATCTACATGGACATAAGTCCGCATAAACATCTTTAAAGAATGTCCCAATCTACTTGCCGCCCAAGGATAAGACATACCTGGAGTATTACCTAATTTTGTTGCTACAGTATGCCTACACGTATACATGCTGATATTCAATTCTTGATTATTAATTTCCACTTTCTTACTTAACTGTTTCAACATATCGTTCATGCTTTTTTGAGTAATTGGATAACCTAATGAACACAAATTATAGTCCGTTGTATTCAACATTAACCAATCATTTGAATTAACTAAACTATTTTCTTTTAGAAGTTCTAACTGATGGTGATGAAACTTCTTCAATAACTGCAAAAGTGGTTCAGAAAGAGGGAGGGTTAGTCTAGATTCTCCACGAGGTCTACTCTTCAAATGACCGTTAAGATGTTTTTCTTTTTCATTCCAGGAATCATTTATTTGAAACACTTTAAATTTTCCATCATTAATAATTTGATTCCACTTTAGCGCTTGAATTTCTTGCGGTCTCATACCCGTATCCAATGCTATTAAAATAGCAATCCGTGTAGTCCAATAATTTACTCTACATATTCCTAGTTCTTTATAAATCTCTGCTTTAAGAGCTTCAATTTCACTACTAGTAAAAACATACTTTTTTGTAGCTAAGCTCATTTCATCACGTCTAAAAAATTTAGACAGTGGTTTCATTGGAACGGGGTTTCTCGTAATTCCCACATCATTCAAAGTTGAAAAATATCCCCTCAAATTCTGTAACTGCCTGTCTATCGTGGTATGAGGGGCTACAGTTGTTTTATGCGTCTTAACATAATTTCTAGCGAAATTGCGCATATCTTTTTCCTTAATGTCTTTAACTTTTTTCCTACCGAAATATTGAGAAACAAGTTTAACAGTATATTTCCAATTATCATAAGTAGTAATAGATGACCAGCGTCCCGAAGCTCTCTCTTCTTCAACATAATTATTCAATGCTATCGAAAGTGGCTGATTTAACACATCTAAATTAACTTCTTGACGCGCGCGATATTCAACCCACATTTGTTCTTCCAGTTGCTTTGCTTCACGCTTACTACTTGTCTTAGTTACTCTACTAGGTACGGGTATTGTTTTTCCAGTTTCATTATCAGTCGGCTGAATTCTAACTCTATACTTACCCTCATTTTTTCCTGATTTAATTTGTGTAATTGCCATATTCTTTCTCCAAAAAAGGGGCGTAGCATTTGCCACGCCCTATATTTAACGTTGACTACTTACTAAGAGCCAATCTTGCACTTCTTTCAAAACATAATATTTTCGCCCTTGATTTCCTAATTGATGATATGGACAGCCATTTCTTCTCAACTTAAAAAAGTAAGTATAGCTGATACCCAATTTTTGGGCCACCTGTCTTGCATTGAGTAGTTCCGTACCAAACATACTAATCTCTGCCTTTCTGCTTATCTTGTTCAATTAATTCTTTCCTTAAACCTTTTAAATATTCTTTGAAATCTAAATTTTGTGTAGCATCTGCAATAGTTTTAGTATCTGCATTTATCTTATCCGAATGATAATAATGTCCCCATGTATCAGGATCAGAAACAAAATAATCTAAAAATTGATAAAACTCTTTTAATGCTCTATCACCATAGACTTCTTTAATCATCGAAATAACTCCACTAGCGCCACCGTACAAGAACCAATTAATTTTTCTATTCAGAGAAGCGTCAATTTGAACTTGCTTTAGTTCTTCGAGTCCTTGCCCTTTCGACAATTCTTTTAAAACCTTCCATTCTTTAGAATATTGGATTTTCTCATATACCATTACTCTTCCTTATCGACTAATGACCAGCGTTCTAGTACACAGCCAAGTAAATAAGGATAAATATTGTCTATTGTTAATGTCGCAATATATCTTCCTAAATCTTTGGCTAAACGATGTTTAAATTCTGCTTCTACTCTTACCCAATCGTTACAATTTCTAGCTAGATTCCTATAAAGTCCACTAGCTCGATCCTGTTCAATTTTTTTATTATAAATTCTCAAAAAGGCATCGCTTTTTCTACTTCCAACATATAGAGTCTGGGCTTCTTCATAATTTCCAATTATTTTAAAGCGATTAGAATTAATCTTATTTCCTTGAGTATTCAAGAAAAATGATTCTTCATTCTTTAACCTTTGAATAATCCTATTAACTGAAAATCCGTAATTAATAAGGTCAGTGGCTATATCAATTCTAGATATGTGCCCCATTTTCTCATATAGTTCTTCAATTATTCTCTTCCAGTTAATAGGAATTCCATGTAATTCCGCAAGGCTCTCATATAACGCTTTGCCTGTCGCAGTAAAGTCAACAAGTATTCCCATATCTTTTCTTGTTTCATTCCACATTACGGAAATATTTCCGCCTTGTTCTCCAGATCCAAAATTATATGAAGAAGTATAGCCGTTATGTCCATGACTCACTGTATTAGACTTGAACAACCATGCTAGATGTAACAGGTTATCAGCAACTATAACTTCTTTAGGTAAACCTTGACTATCTTCTACTTGATTGGTCTCATCATAGGGAATATTTAAACGAATTTGGTCGATTTTTATATTATTCATCGTTTTCATGATTAATAATCTTTCCGTTACACCCATATTATTAGGTGGGTGTTGCCAGCCCGCTCACGCTTGAACATTCCATTCGGGCGACTCCGTCACCCGTCAGCTGGCAACTAAATTAACTATAATTGCCAATAATCAGACTCATCATTATACTTGGATGAATCATAATTATTTTCCAACCTAGTAATTACCTTAGGTACATCAATATTAGACATATCAGGTGACACAAACGGAGTAGGATTGCTAATCTTTTGACCATCAGAATAGATAAGACCATACCCCGGTTTATTTGGAACTAATGGTAATGCCTTAATATCATTAACCATGGGATATGCCATGCGATAAGTTTCCGAGTCTGCTTGTCCCATAACGATCCGCGTGCCTAATTGCAATGTGATATCTCTATCTAATATAGTTGCGTCTATCCTTTGACCCGAAATAAGAGTAAAAATACCCGCTTGACGCCCACGGAGAATAATTTGACGTAGTTCACCCATGATCTCTTTTTTATTCTTGCCAGCTTCAGCAAGCATTGCAGATACTTCATCAATAACTAATAGATATGGTCGATATCCATATTCTGAAAAGTCCTGTCCCCATTTACCATCTTTAAAGTGTTCATACCTCGCACTCATATTCTCGTTTAAAACGCGTAATAGTCGTGCTATTTGATTAGTATTACTTGCTACCACTTTCTTACCACTATTAAGATAATTATGTAGACCGTACATATCAGCTCTTTTTGCATCAACAATATAAAGTCCACAATCACACTGAGAAACGGCTTTAAGCATAATATACGTAGTCGTATTAGTTTTACCTGACCCACTACGTCCTACAATGAGAAGTCCTCCTGAACCCTTAAGGCTAAAGTTAGTATTCTTATCTAGCTGAATCTTAAAATTAGAATGCATTATCAGTTACTCCCATTTGTTGCTTATCAACATCTCTTAACAAGTATCTTGTATAAGATAGCTGATGATCTACCGATAAAACATTCATGTTGAATGTTTCTTCTAGCCTATTATTTAGAGTCTGAGTGGCATCACTATTCTTAATGCCATTAGGGTACACAGTAATGTAAATACCCTCTGAAGTTTCTTCATAGATGATCTTGACGCCATATTCAACTTTTTTTTCATTGAAAATGGTAGTTTCTTTTTTCTCTACATAATCTATAAGTTGCTCAGAATGGACAATACTCATCAATCTCTTATAGATTTTATAGTCAATAACATGTAATTTAATCCATTTCCAAGCTGGATACCCTAGAGGTATAATATTTAATAAAAGTGGATATACAAGAGCAGTATAATTACCACTGCTCAACAAGTGCGGTGCGACCTTATATTCAACGCCAATTGATAATGCTAAGGTTGACATCGTTACCATTTTTAAACTGTTAGGATTTCCTAGCGGTTTTTTTGTGTCTAAGACTAATTTCTTAGTTTTCATATATAAGCACCTCAATTCTATAAGTTCATAGCCTCTTGAGGACTCACTTCTAATACTCGCATACCTGAAGCTGATAGTCCTTCATTACCATTGAAATTCCAATGGCTAAGATCATCGAATGCTACTACCTTATTCTTCTCTAACCCTAAGAGAAGTTTTTTATTCTCTTCATCAGCAATTACACTCTCACTACCTTTAATTTTCACCGTTAACACAGTTCCAATTGGTAATCTTGTATTAGAACTAATAACTCGAACCTCATATACAGCGCGTGGAATAGTTTTAGTTTCATCAGTAGAATCTTGAACCTCTTCCGTCGTTCCACTTAATAGTAGGAAACATTTACCAATTGCTTCCACCAATGGTCGAGTTAAAGCAGACTGAATTGGAGTCCTCTTACTGTTGCTTTCATTGAAGGTAGAAAGCAATTCACCTTGTTTGGTTACATTATTAGACATTGTTAATGTCCTCTCTTTCTTTTTACGTTCCAAATATGGTTATTCATGTATTTATGTACCACTTTTGGATACATATAATATACAACTACCTACACTTCAGGTCAACAACTTTGTATCCAATTTTGGTACTTTTTGCTAATTTCGTACCAATCGTATAAAATTAATCTTAGTGAGGTAATAATATGACGCCCAACAGAATTAAAGAATTAAGAGAAAAAAACAACTTTACGCAACAAGATCTATCTGATCTTTTAAAAAATAAAAATATATCAGCTACAAGAGTAACGATAGCAAGATATGAAGCAGGAAGCAGAGTTCCAAATGAAGAAGTATGGAAAGCTTTAGCAGAAATTTTTAAAGTTCCCGTACCTTATGTAAAGGGTGAAGGAATTAGAGGTGAAGAAGTAGAAAGTAAATTAATTAATCTTCTTTTTTCAGCATATTATGATAACAATGAAGAATTGAGTAATATGAAAGCTGATATTTCCCATTTTCTTTCTATAAATGAAGATAAAGAAACTGCTGATTCTTTTGCTAAAAGTGATGAAAATTATAAAAATAAATCATACGTAATAAATTTCTGGAAAGATAAATTTAAATTTCTATTCGATAAAAACTTTGAAGAAGCATTGGAAGGTGCTAATGATCTTAAATTTATTCATGATGTAAGTTTAGTTATTCGTATGCAGTTAGAAGAAATTATTATGAATCAAAATGATAGTGATTTTATTAAAGACTACAAAGAATCAAATACTAGACTAATGAACGAATTCTACAATAGAAATAATGCATATACATTAGTCCCTGCCATGGATCATCAAATAAAAATATTAAAAAAATATCGAAATTTATTCTTAAATCATGGATACTTTGAAAGTAAAAAAAATGACAAGCAATAAAGCCTGTCATTTTTTAATAAAATATTTTTTACTATAATTAATTTATATTACAAAATCATTCAGGTAAAAATATGAATCAACTCAAATATAATTTTTCAGATTACAACTTAAATATTGCAACATTCATCTCTAAAGAGCAATTTAAAATATATTCTCAGTTCATTAATAAATTAAGTCCGTTAAAAAATATTATTCAAACATATAAGATGACACAAAATCAATATATTGAATTGCAGGCAGTACCCCGTATTATAGAAAATCTTCCAATTTTAAGCGAACAAGGATATGATTTAGCCATTCAAAAAACAACTATTTATATAATACTAAATCGTATGTTTATAGATAATTGTAAAAATTTAGCAATTCAATTAAATGACTTAAATCTTAATGATCCAATTAACTCATGTGATAAAACTAAATGTGAAGAAAATCTACATGTACTACGCAATTATGCAAATCATGCAACTATTCCAATATCTGGATTAACTACAGAATCATCATCTAATGGTGAAGCAAAGATAAGACCTACAATAAAAAGACAAGATTTAAAAGGCAAATTCAATAAACATGATAGATTAATAATTAACACTTGGCCTAAAAATGGAATCGAAATCATGCCAGAAATCACCAAATCTAATACAATCATTCAAAAACTGCTTAAAGCAATTATCCAAAAATTTATTAAAACACGAATAAACGAGGAAGAAATAGAACAAATAAAAGCAGACAAAGAAATATGGAAAAACATTTTAATTCCTCAAAAAACTAGAGGCGTTTTTCCTCTTCCACTATCCAATGAACTAAAAGTTGCATATACAGATTCTTTATTATTAAAGATGGTCGTCTCTCTTATAATCGATAATGTAGAATATAATTAACTACTCTTATTTCAATACTTTATAAACCTTTGCCACACAGATGCCACACGAAAATTTTGTGTGGCAATTTTTGTGGTCAAAATAATTATTCATAACTGTTTTTTAAATATTAACAAATATTCAAAAGTAATAAAAAAGCCTGTCATCATAAGCTTTTTAAAGCTTCAATAACAGACTTGAAAACTATTAAGTTGTTCGTCTAATGCTGACTAGAGGATTCGAACCTTCGACCTCATCATTACTAGTGACGTGCTCTGCCAACTGAGCTAAGTCAGCCTGTTTATATGACAATTATGTATTTAACCATATTATCTGTTTCTGTACAAGATATTTTTTTACTTTTTACTTAAATGATTATCCAACTGAATCTGGGCTACAATAAAGACGTATCTGTTATATAGAAGGGATTAATTATGGTAAGTTTAACATCACTTTCAACTGAATTAGATTGGTTACTACGAATTTTAGTTGCCGCTCTTTGCGGAACAGCAATCGGCTATGAACGTGCCACTCAAAGAAAAAGTGCAGGTATCAGAACTCATATGGTTGTTGCTGTCGCCTCTGCTCTATTTATGCTGGTTTCTAAATATGGTTTCTTTGACCTATTATCGTTACATGATATTTCGCTTGATCCATCAAGAATTGCGGCTCAAATTGTAACTGGGATTTCCTTTATTGGTGCCGGTACAATCCTAGTTAGACGAGAACAAATTTCTGGTTTAACTACTGCAGCTGGTGTTTGGGCAACTGCTGCAATCGGTATGGCAGTTGGTGCTGGAATGTATGTCATCGGAATTGTCAGCACAGTCTTTTTATTCATTATCCAAATTATTTTTCACGATGATACATTCATTAACTTTATTATTCTTCATGTTCGTTTCAATGTTCAAATTGAAGCTAATAATCATCCAGATATTCTTAATGAATTGAAAAAAGAACTATCCTTAAACGAAGTTGAACAAATTTCTATCAAAATTATTGACGTAACTTCTGAACATATTGTTGTTAATGTCGACGGAGTAATTAGAAATAGAAAAGACGAAAATGATATTATTCTAGCTCTTGAAAAAGACCAAAATATTCGCCGAATTAATTCTACTCACGGCGCAAAATAAAATTATAGAAACCGTTTTCAAAATATGCTAAGATATGTGTGTGACTTAATATACTAAGTTACACACTTTTTTTGAATATTAATTGTATAGAATATTGAGGATTTATTATGAGCTACATTTATACTTTACGTTATGTTTTCGATCCACGTACTAATACGCCTGAAAAAGATAGAAAACTTTTAGATTTTGTACAAAAAGCCAAAATTGATGACGTGGCTTTTATTATTAATGGCGAAGAATTAAACCACAGTCATCTAACTAAGGAAGAAACACAAGTCTGGCTTGATGCGATTATCCCCCTACAAAAGCAATTAGCTAAGCTTGATGTTACTACGAGTCTAAATCCATGGACAACTATTATGCACTCCGATCGCGGATTTAGCGTTAATCCTGAGATTGGCTTTAATACTTTTGTCGATATTAATGGCAATCAAGCTAAAGATATGGCTTGTCCAGCAGATCCAACTTGGCGTAAGTATTTAGCTGATAGGTATGCTCAATATGCTTCGATTCATCCACGTCGTTTATGGATGGAAGATGACTTTCGGCACTATAACCATACTCCATTAAAGTTAATGTGTTTTTGTGACTACCATATGAAGCTATATCAAGAAAAATTGGGTAAAACAGAAAGCCGTGCAGAATTTGTTAAAAATATGCTTAAGCCTGGCGAACCTACTATTGAACGAAAAATTTATCTTGATCAAGCACGTAAGGAAATGATCGAAAACGAACACTTAATTGAACAAGCAGTTCACAAAGTGAGCCCTAATACTGATTTAGGACAAATGACTTCGTTTCCTGATTGGCATGCTATTGAAGGTAGAGACTGGCCTAGTTTATTTGACGCCCAAGCAGGTCCTGGACATCCTCGCGTAGCACGTCCACACTTACCGTCCTATAACGAAGTTGCTCCTTTAATTTATGGTCGTAAATTTGAAGAATATAGTCGAACTACGGCTGCCTTCTTAGGACCTCGGGCTGAGCTTTACCCAGAATTGGAAAATTCAATGTGGACCCCGCAAGTAAAATCTAATACCTTTATCGCATTTCAAATTATTACCACAGCACTCCTCGGAGCCAAAGGCATTATGCTTAATATCTTTGACATGATGGGCAATGGCGTAAATGAAGATTGGGGTTATGACAAAATGTTAGCTGACATTAAGCCTTTTGCCTCTGCCCTAGCTAGCCATCGCCTTAATATGCAAAAATTACGTGGTATTAAAGTTTTAGTAGATCAAGACTCTGCTTATACTGCTCACACAACTTTTGGAAAAGAACCAGAAGAGCTACTTCCACATGAAAAGAATTGGGCTAGCTTATTAGCAAGTTTCGGTTTTGCGACAACTATTCTTCCCGTTCAAAATGACCTTGCAATTGAAAATCAAACTATTGCAATTGCTGGTCAATTATTACGCAACCTTTCAAATGAACAAATCACTAATCTAATCACTAAAAATACAGTTCTACTTGACGGTGAAAGTATCCAGGTTTTACTAGACAGAAAGCTAGGTAATCTACTTCATATTCAAAGTGCTAAATGGCATCCATGCAAGAGTGGCTATCAATCATTTGAACAAGCTGATGGCACAACTGTTCAAGGCGTTAAGAACCCTCGTATTACGATGCTGCAACATACAGGCAACTATCTACAGCTAGACTATCAAACAGATAGCAATGTTAAAATTTGGAGTTCAGCCTATAATTCGATCGACCAAAAGCTCGGAAACTTCATGGCTGTTATTGATGATCACATAATTGTATTACCAATGGATCAAGATCCAAAACACGGTTGGGAATCACAATTTTCATCTTATAAGCAAGGTTTAATGCAACAAATTTTAGCTAGCGTTGAACCAATTGACTATTTAATCAATATGCCTCACGTCAAATTAAACATTCAAGAAAACGGTAAAATTGTCTGGCTAGCCAATTTCAACTTAGATGGTTACCAAGAGATCAACTGGCATTTAAGTAAACCTCTACCTTCTAATACAGCTACTTTAATTCGACGACGCGATAATAGTGTTGAAAAAGAAGCAGTAAAAATTGAGGTAACAGATAATGTTGCTTCAATTAAGGCTCCTTTATCTCCTCTTGAAACTATCCAATTAATATTCTAATCACTAAGAAGAGCAACTTAGCTCTTCTTTTTTGTTGCTTCTAATTAGCACTAAGCGTCCTCTTTTGTCTTTAATCAAAAAAGCATTAAAATGAAAGTACTATATCCGTTAACGAAAGGACTTTTATCTTGGGTAAAATACTTGATTATGTTCGCTGGCGGGGTGATCTAACATTAGATCGGGAACCATTTAATAGTTTAGATGCAGGTCTTTTTGCTGCTTTTGCTTATCTTCCTTTTGATCCCAGTGTTAAAGGTCATACGCTTGAGGCAGCTACAAAACGCTTAATACAAAAGAAAACCTTAATTCACTCAGATAAATTAGAGGCAGAACTAGTAAACTTAAGTAACTGCTACAAAAATATGCATTTTCTCGATTGGTCACACCTTTCTCAGAAAAAGCCACCCGTCCAGTTCACTGCAATGACAATTGAGCTAGATTCAGAAACTATTCTAGTGGCTTACCGCGGAACTGATGGTTCGATGGTAGGTCTAAATGAAGACGTCGATATGAGTTATCAACCAGAAATCTTTGGTCAAAGCGTAGCAGCAGATTATCTAGATAAAATGGCCCAAGCCTATCCTGATAAGAAAATCTACACAGTAGGCCATTCAAAAGGTGGAAATTTTGCCGCTTATGCACTTTATGCAGCTTCTCCTAGCCTTCAAGACAGAGTAATTAAGGCTTATAGCTTCGATGGTCCTGGTTTCATGAAAGAAATGTATAACCAGATTGAATTTCAACGCGTAATTCCAAAAATGATGACTTATGTTCCTGAAGGATCAATTTTTGGAATGATGCTTGACCATCCAGAACGCGTTATCGTAGTTAAAAGTAGAATGAAACATTTAATGAAGCAACATAATCCTTTACATTGGGAAGTAGCACGAAATAGTTTTGTAATGGCGCCAGGTTTAAGCAATGCAAGCAGAATTATTAGAAGTACTTTTATCTCTTGGAATACCAAGATTCCACGTGAAAAACGTGAAGCTTTCTGGTTAGCCTTCTTTACTGCTTTAGAGTCACAAAAAATTACTGAAGCTAGTCAACTAACAACTAATAAAATTCGTGGTGCAATTCAATTTAGCCATGCCTATCTTGCTCTTGATCCTGACGCACGTTTAATTGCTAATGAGATTATCTCTGACATTACGGCAACCGCTCGTCAGTACATCAATCTTCCTTTTCTTAGCCATAATGAACACTTAGAACCACTAGGCAATGACTCAAGCAAAGGTCCAATTGTTGATGACTCTTACGATGGTAGTTAATCATATGTTTCATGTGAAACAAAAAGCAACTTCAAAACTGAAGTTGCTTTTTTAGTATAAACATTAATATAAATTACTTATTTATTCTTTAAAGCTTCTTTAGCTAATTCAAAATCACCTAAAGTTGCAGAACCATTATCTGCAACAGCTGGACGAACAATTAATTCATCCACGTCTGGAGTTGCAACATAGTTATTGTTGAATTCTTTAAAGAAACCACGCACTTGTACCAAATCTTGATCATTTAAAACTGATCCACCAACAACCATTACATCAGGACGCATAGTCATATAAGCATTAAACAATAATTGTGCTACATAGTAAGACACGTAAGTAAATACTTTATGGTCTCGAGGTAATTTTTCACCAGGAATACCGGTTCTGCCTTCTAGTGAAGGTCCAGCTGCCATTCCTTCGACACACTTATTACCGTGGAATGGACATTTTCCGGTGTAATTATCACCTGGATAAGGAGTTACTAACATATGTCCCATTTCTGGGTGATTATTTAGGCCAATAAACTTCCCAGCTTGAACTGCACCAGCACCAATTCCCGTTCCAATTGTTACATAAAAGTAAGTCTTAGAATTATCTCGACCACGCGCAATATATTCACCGTAACAAGATGCATTAACATCAGTAGTCATTACAACTGGAATGTCCAATTCTTTTTCAAAAGTACCTTTAACATTTGTTCCAGACCAGCCACGCTTAGGCGTATCTAAGATGTAACCAAATGTTCTTGAATTTGGATTGATATCAATTGGGCCAAAAGTTCCGATTCCCAAAGCAGATACTGGATGTTCTTTAAAGAACTCAATGCTCTTTGCTAAAGTTTCTTTTGCATCAGTTGTCGGAATTCTCTTCTTTGCGACAACTTCGCCACTCTCTGTATCTTGAACTGCCAAGATAAACTTTGTTCCACCAGCTTCAATACTACCTACATATTTATTTTCTACCATTCAACTTACACCTTCTCATTTAATTAGTTTTTTAAAAAGATAGACTTTTAACTCTTATAGTATAGCTAATTAATGAAGCGCTTACAAATTATTTTTTTAAGCTTCATTATGAGTATAGTCAAGATTTGAAAAACGGTTATATGGTTTTGAGAACATCAGTTTAACTGTTCCGCGCGTACCAGAACGGTTCTTTTCAATAATTACTTCTACTTCACCATTATCTTCTTCCGCCTCAACTTCACCTTCATCATCTTCATCCCGTTCATCGCGATAATAATCATCACGATAAAGAAAGGCAACAATATCGGCATCCTGTTCAATGGAACCAGATTCACGAATGTCAGATAAGACTGGTCGCTTATCTTGACGTTGTTCAACCGAACGAGAGAGCTGCGATAGAGCGATAACTGGAATATGTAGCTCTTTGGCTAATTTCTTTAATTGCCGTGAAATTGCAGAAACTTCTTGCTGACGTGATTCACTACGGGGTCCTTCAATTAACTGCAAGTAGTCGATTACAATTAATCCTAAGTTTCCCTTTTCTTTAGCTAACCTACGTGCTTTAGCGCGAATCTCGCTCATTTTAATTCCAGGCGTGTCATCTATATAGATACTCGTATTGTCTAAAGAGCCTGCCGCAACAACTAATTTACGCCATTCTTCATCAGTTAATTGACCAGTTCTAAGGTGCTGTGAATCAATCAATCCTTCTGAAGCCAGCATTCTTTGAACTAGTTGCTCAGCTCCCATTTCTAGTGAAAACATAGCAACAGTTTTATCAGTTTTTAAACCAACAAATTGCGCTACATTCAAAGCAAAGGCAGTCTTACCAACACCAGGACGAGCAGCCAAGATAATCAACTCATCATCGTGAAAACCAGTCGTCATCTTATCTAATTCAGAAAATCCTGATGGCAAACCCGTAACTGTATTTCCATCATCAGGAATAGAGTTAATTTCCTCCATGGTTGTGTTTAAGACATCATGGATAGACTTAAACCCGCCACTAGCATTATCCTGTGAGACACCCATTATTTGGCTTTCAGCGTCATCTAAGATATCGGTTACATCATCTGAACCCTCAATGGCATTTTGAATAATTCTTTGACTAGTAGAAATTAAATTTCTGAGAATTGCCTTACGTTTTACAATCTTAGCGTAATAAGTAACATGGGCTGCCGTTGGCGTTGCCATTGACAACTCCGTTACATATGCAATCCCACCAATATCATCTACCTGATTATTTTTCTTTAACTCATCTTGCAGAGTTACTGGGTCAATTACTTCCTCACGATCAGAAATATTAAGCATTGCCTGAAAGACAATTCTATTTGCATGCTCATAGAAATCATCAGGTTGCAATATATCTGAAGCATCAATAATGGCTTCTGGATCTAAAAAGACGGCCCCTAGGACCGCCTTTTCTGCTTCACTATCATGGGGAATTTGTTGAGAAACAACATTATCCATTATTAGTCTTGCTCCGTAATGTGAACGCGAATTACAGCTTCTACGCCTTTAAATAGTTTAACAGGTACGTTTGTGTATCCTAAAGATTTAATTGGCTCTGGGAGCTCTAATTTACGCTTATCAACCTTAATACCGTATTGCTTTTCAAGACCTTCAACGATCTTTTTACCTGAAATAGAACCAAATAAACGAGAATCAGTACCGGCCTTTGACTTGAAGTTCACAATTGTCTTGTCATCTTCAAGCTTCTGCTTAATGTCTTCAGCTGCTGCTTTTTCTGCTTCATAAGCATCTTTTTCCGCTTTTTGAACCCGCTTTAAGGTATTTAAGTTGGAGCTAGTAGCTTCTTTTGCATAACCATTCTTAATCAAGAAGTTTTGAGCATAACCATCTGGTACGTTCTTAACTTCTCCGCGCTTACCTTTACCCTTCATGTCTTTAATAAAAATAACCTTCATGAATTTCACTCCTATTCATTTTCCTTAAGATATTCATTGATTGCAGCGAGCAACTTATCTTTAGCTTCTTCAACTGTTACGCCCTTAATTTGAGTTGCTGCATTAGATAAGTGACCACCGCCACCTAATTTCTCCATAATTACTTGAACGTTAACATTTCCCATTGAGCGGGCCGAAATTCCAATTACATCTTTACTACGTCTAGTTAATGCAAAACTAGCATCTACATGCTCAAGAGATAAAGCCGTATCTGCAGCTTGGGCAGTAATAATTGGATCATAGATCTTATTATCTTCTCCCATTAAGAGAGCCATATTTGGTTCAATCATGTCAATAGTAGAAACTAAATGACTTCTTTGCAAGTAATTATCAATATTTTCCTTCAAAAGCTCAGATACGACTTGAGTATCTGCTCCAATTGATCGCAAATAGCTTGCAGCATCAAAAGTTCTAGTCCCAGTTCTCAAGGAGAATTCTTTAGAGTCAACTGTAATACCAGCTAGCATTGCTGAAGCTTCTAAATCAGTTAAGACTCCTTCGCCGCCTTGCGGTTGATATTCAATCACTTCTGTTACTAATTCACACGTCGAAGATGCATACGGTTCAATATATACGAGCATTGGGTTTTCTGGGAATTCTTCCCCTCGACGGTGATGGTCAATAATGATTAAACGATTCTTCAAGCGCTTATAAAGTTCTGGATCATAAGTAATACTATACTTAGAGTGATCTGTTAAAACTAAAAGCGACTCATCCGTTGCTGCTTCAAGAGCATCTTTAGGTGAAATAAATACATCCTTATCAATTCCAGCAGCTTGCATTTTAGCAATTAACCGTCCTACATCATAATTAACGTGGTCAACATCTAGTACGACGCTAGCTTTCACGCCATGAATTCTAGCAATCTTAACAATTCCAATCGCTGAACCGATAGCATCTAAGTCTGGATTTCGATGTCCTTGAACAAAGACGTGATCAACGCCTTTAAATAATTCTACCAAAGCTTGAGAAACCATTCGAGCTCTTACTCGCGTACGTTTTTCCATTGGATTAGATTTTCCACCGTAAAAGCGGGCTTCATGGCCTGATTGTTTTACAACAACTTGGTCGCCTCCACGTCCTAAGGCTAGATCTAGATTAGATTGTGCTTGGTCGGCAATCTCATTTAAACTTTCAGATCCAAACGCAATCCCAATTGATAGGGTCAGCGGCATATTCTTTCTACTTGATTCAGTTCTAACCTTGTCCAAAATAGAAAACTTATTATCTTCCATTTTGGCTAAATCATGCATATGCGTTAACAAAATAAAGTGATCTTCATCTATACGCTTAAGATATGAGTTAAATTGACCAGCATACTTGCTCAGAGTAGTTTGAACATATGAACTCATATTTGTTAAGTTTTGATCGCCCATTGCTTGGCTTAACTCGTCATAGTTATCAATAAATATTAAGCCAATTGCCAATCTTTCTTGTTTATACTTCTCTTCAATATTTGCGTAACGCGTAATATCAAGTAAGTAAACCACACCCAGATCATCCTGGACCACCATCTCAAACTTGCGATCGCCCCATTTAATAATTTTATTTTGCTTACTATTAGACTTAATAGCATCATCAATATATTTAGCTAACTCTTTATCAACTGAAGAGATCGAAGAGCCAATAATATCTTTATCATGCAGATACATCTGTAGATATGGATTAATCCATTGAATCTGTCGGTCCTTATCATAAAGCATAATTCCAAGTGGCATTTTGATCATTGCCTCTTGTTCACCACGCTTGATACGATATGAAAGATTAGCAGCATAGTTGTTTGTATTACCAGCTAGAACATAAATGCCATAGACTGCAAAAATAACCGTCAAGATAAACAGTAGCACCATTGCTAATCCAAACAACGGACTAATTAACATCCCAATAATAGCTCCCAATAAGGATAAAACTAGGACAATAATCAATGATGCTGTTAAACGCGTATCTTTAACAAATTCAGGCAATTCTAATTTGCGTAAAAAGCCTTTCATTGAAATTCCTTCCTGTTATAGCATTAATATCATAAAAAATATATACTACATCATTTTATATTATACATCAAAAAATGCTTGCTCATCATCTAAGCTAAGCAAGCATTATAGCATGTTGTGTCGACGCAAATACCAAAGTAAAATTGCCATTACGATAACTGAACCAACAGTAATTATTACCCAATCAAATGGATTATGAAAAATAGGTAAGTCCACATTCATCCCAAAAAATCCTGTTACGATCGTTGGAATTGTTAAAAGAAGTGACCAGACAGTCAAAAACTGCATCGTGTTGTTCAAGTTATTATTCAAAATGTTATTAGACGTTTTAGATATTTCTTCAGTAACTTCGCTATAAACCTTGATCATTTGCGAGGACTGCTGAACTTCAATGATAATGTCATCACACATTTCTTCTTCAGATGCATTCATATGAAGACCTGATTTTTTATTTTTTAAGCTTTCAAGCATCATTAGATTAGTCCTAATTGAGCTAGACAAATAAACCAAACTTTTTTCAACTTGTGATAGCTCTTGCAGGTCTTTATTATGAATTCTTTCACTCAAGTGATTATCTAACACTAGTCTTTGACTGTTCAGCTGACTCAAGGCTCTTTGAAAATACTTAGTAACTGCGAATAAAATTGCAAAAATCAGTTCTTTTTCACTATGAATATGTTCATCTGGCTTCTGCCTAAATTCTTCAATCATATAAGTTGTGTCAGGAGAGTGAACTGTAAAAAGAGTATGCCCAACCATCAAAAATTTAATTGGTAAAGTAGTGAAATGGTCTGCATCTGCTGTTGGCCAAACTGGCACATCATAAACTAACAAATCACTATTAGTAATGTAGTCATGATCAAAGTGGGGACGTTCGTGAAGGTCGGTGATATAAGAAATAATTTCTGAAGTTAAATCAAAGTCATCCTTTAATAATCTTATATCATGATCATCACAGTTATAGATATCGTACCATTTATAGTCAAAATCAATATTTCCGGCTAGTTTTTGCTTAATAATCATGACAATCCCTCCATTTACTTCTTTTATGATACCGCAAAAAATAAAATAAAAAGAGTAGCATATGCTACTCTTTTATTATTTTTGATCTGTTTTATTAGTCTTCTGCGACAAATGGCAATAAGCCCATAACACGAGCTCTCTTAATAGCAACAGTCAACTTACGTTGATTCTTTGCGCTAGTGCCAGTGACACGACGTGGTAAGATCTTACCTCTTTCAGAGATAAAACGTTTCAACAAATCAACATCCTTGTAGTCGATGTAGTCAATGTGGTTAGCTGCAATGAAGTCAACCTTACGACGACGGCCACCTCTTCTTTGTTGAGCCATATCAAAGATCCTTTCTAATTAAATTTAAAATGGGAGATCATCATCCGAAATATCAATAGTGCTACCTGAATCTGCAAATGGATCCTGCGGTTTATTGCTTTCTCCACCAGCAGGAGCATTATTAGTGCTTGGTGCACTTGATCCACCAAAGTTATTGGTACTTGGAGCATTTCCTCCTTGCGGAGCAAAATTACCACCATTAGTCTGACGATTCTCACGGTCACGACGTGATTCTAATAAAGAGAAATTATCAACGATGACTTCAGTCACGTAGACTCTCTTACCATCTTTATCATCATACGTTCTAGTTTGAATCCGACCTTGAATACCAACTAGTGAACCCTTTGAAGTAAAGTTAGCAAAATTCTCTGCGGCTTTACGCCAAATTACACAGCTGACGAAATCAGCACCACGTTCACCTTGACTATTGGTGTATTGACGGTCAACAGCTAGAGTAAACGTAGCAACTGAGATTCCACTCCCGGTTGTACGTAAATCAGGATCACGTGTTAAACGGCCAACAAGTACAACATTATTAATCATACTTTTGTCCCCTTCCTAATTCACGAAAACAAATTATTTATCTAATTTTACAGTCATTGAACGTAAAACTTGGTTATCAATACGAGAAAGACGACCAAATTCATCAACTGGTTCAGAGTTTTCTGCAACGAAAGTCATAATGTGATAAGTACCTTCACGGTATTTTTCAATTTCGTATGCGAAACGTCTCTTACCCCAATCTTTAGATTCAAGTTCTTCAGCACCGTTGTCAGTAACAACTTTATCGAAGCGATCGATCAATGCTTTCTTTGAATCTTCGTCAATATCAGGCTTGATGATGTAAGTAACTTCGTACTTAGTTTTTGCCATAATAATTGCACCTCCTCTTGGACTAAATGGTTCTTGTTAAAATCAAGAACAAGGAGTAATGAATAATATTACTCACAATGTTTGATTTTATCACAGAAACAAAAAAATTACCAAATATTTTTCACGCGATCCTGAGTTACATTACTCAATTATTATTACGCAAAAATTTGGTAATTTTTTTATTTATTAATTTTCTTCTACTGGCTCTTCTTCATCAGTTGATTTTTCGTCTTCATCATTAGCCTTTGGTACTGCAGTAATACTTGCAACTTGAGCACCATCATCAACCTTGATTAAACGTACACCTAAAGTAGCTCGACCAGTTTGAGAAACATCATTAACGTCGAAACGAATCATAACGCCAGCACTAGTAATTAACATGATATCTTCATCACCATTAACTACTGTTACACCTGCTAAAGGACCATTCTTTTCAGTAATGTTAGCAGTCTTAATTCCTTTACCACCACGTCCTTTAACTGGATATTCAGAAGCTGCAGTCCGTTTTCCGTAACCTTTTTCAGAAATTACTAACACTTCTGAATTAGGTTCTAAAATATCAGATCCAACTACATAATCGTTGTCTCTTAGATTAATTCCGCGTACACCTGCTGCGGTTCTTCCCATTGAACGAACATCATTTTCATTAAAGGTAACTGCATAGCCTAAATGGGTTCCAATAAGGATATTTTGTTTACCGTCAGTAGTTAAAACATTGTTCAGTTCATCTCCATCGCGAAGGGTTAAGGCAATCAAGCCACTACGACGGATATTTTGAAATTCACTAACTTTTGTTCTCTTGACTGTTCCCATCTTAGTAACAAAGAAGAGGTAGTTATCATCTGCACCTTCAGGAACGTTAATAACCGCTTGAATCTTTTCACCCTTATCAAGTTCTAGCAAGTTAACAATTGGCAGTCCTTTGGCGTTCCTACCAAATTCTGGAATTTCATAAGCTTTCTTTGAGTAAACCTTACCTAAGTTAGTAAAGAATAGCAAAAAGTCATGGGTACTTGAGAAAATCAAGTGATTGATAAAGTCATCATCTTGAACTCCCATTCCCTTTATTCCGCGTCCACCACGGTTTTGTACCTTGAATTCATCAGCTGGCATCCGCTTAATGTAGCCATTATGGGTAAGGGTTAAAAGTACATCTTTTTGTTCAATTAAATCTTCATCTTCAATTGAAACTGCTTCGCCTTCTGCAATCTTAGTCCGTCTATCATCACCAAAACGCTTTTGAATATCAAGCAACTCATTGTAGATAATTTCATCGATTCGTTCTGGCTTAGCAAGAATATCTTTGTAATCTGCAATTTTTGCTTGTAAATCTTGATATTCAGCTTCAATCTTGTCTCGCTCTAAACCTGTTAAACGAACCAGACGCATATCTAAAATAGCTTGAGATTGACGATCATCTAATCCAAAGTTTTGAATCAACTGTGCCTTAGCAATATCGCTGTTTTGGGAGCCACGAATAATCCTAATGATTTCATCAATGTGATCTAGTGCAATTCTCAATCCAGCTAAAATATGTGCTCTAGCTTCAGCCTTCTTTAATTCAAACTTAGTTCTGCGAGTAATAACATCTTCTTGATGGTGAAGATAGTATTCAAGCATTTGCTTCAAAGTTAAGAAGTGTGGAGCGCCGTTTACAATTGCAACCATATTCATTCCGAAGTTTGCCTGCAATTGGGTTTCTTTAAATAAGTTATTCAAAACCACACTCGCACTTGCATCTCGGCGAATATCAATCGTAATTCTCATACCAGTCTGGTCTGATTCATCACGAACTCCGGTAATACCATCAATTGTTTTTTCACGAGCTAAATCTGCAATTTTCTTAACTAGTTCAGCCTTATTTACTAAGTATGGTAATTCACTAACTACGATTCGTTCACGGCCACTCTTCTCTGTTTCAATATTGGTCTTAGCACGAACGACGATATTACCCTTACCTGTTTCATAAGCGCGGTAGATACCGCCACGGCCCATTACAATACCACCAGTTGGAAAATCAGGACCAGGAATAACCTTCATCAAGTCTTTGGTAGTAACATCAGGATTATCCATCAACATATGAATCCCACTAATTACTTCCGCCAAATTATGTGGCGGAATATTAGTTGTCATACCAACTGCAATACCACTAGCACCGTTTACAAGTAAATTAGGAATTCTGGCAGGTAAAACTACCGGTTCATTTTCCGTATCATCATAGTTACGTTGCCAGTCAATCGTTTCTTTATTGATATCACGAAGCATTTCAACCGCAATTTTACTCATTTTTGCCTCGGTATAACGCATTGCGGCTGGTTCATCCCCATCGACAGAACCGAAGTTTCCGTGTCCATCAACTAGCATATAACGATATGAAAAGTCTTGAGCCATGTGAGCCATAGCTAAATAAATTGAGGAGTCACCATGTGGGTGAAACTTACCCATAACTTCTCCAACAATTCTGGCACTCTTTTTGTACTGTTTGTCTGGTGTAACCCCTAATTCATGCATTCCGTAAAGAATACGACGTTGTACAGGCTTTAGACCATCCCGAACGTCAGGTAAGGCACGTGCCACAATAACTGACATAGCATAATCTAAGAAAGAGCTACGCATCGTATGGGTCAAATCAACATTACGTATTCTGTGATCTTGAGGTTGATTTTCGTTAGCCATCTAAAGCCTCCTAAGCATCTAAATTCTCAACGTATTTAGCGTTCTTTTCAATAAATTCTCGTCTTGGACCTACTTCATTCCCCATCAAAAGATCAAAGATCTTATCAGCGTCTTCAGCGTATTCTGGACTTACTCTGTCTAAACGACGATTTTCTGGGTTCATAGTCGTTTCCCATAACTGTTCTGGATCCATTTCTCCCAATCCCTTATAACGTTGAACAACAGGCTTAGGACTTGGCTGAAGCGTACCTAGATAATCATGTAACTCTTCATCTGTATCTAAATACTTCTCTATCTTACCTTGACGAACTTGGTATAGAGGTGGACGAGCGATATAAACATAGCCTTTTTCAATCATTGGACGCATGTAATTGTAGAAGAGAGTCAAAAGAAGAGTTCTAATGTGGGCACCGTCAACATCGGCATCCGTCATAATAATTAACTTGTGATATCTTGCCTTTGACACGTCAAAATCAGCACCAAATCCAGTACCTAAAGCTGTAAAGAGCGATCTAATTTCTTGATTGGCAAGAATTCGATCCATTGAAGCTTTTTCAACGTTCAAAATTTTACCTCTAATTGGCAAAATCGCTTGAGTTAAACGTGAACGTCCCTGTTTTGCTGATCCACCAGCTGAGTTACCCTCGACAATGAATAATTCAGAAATACTTGGATCATTACTAGTATTGTCGGCTAATTTTCCTGGCAAGTTCGCAATTTCAAGACCAGATTTCTTACGTGTAACTTCACGAGCACGTTTGGCAGCAGTTCTTGCTCTTTCAGCAAGTTGACCTTTTTCAACAATCTTACGACCGACAGAAGGATTTTCCATTAAGAAGCGACTAAATGTTTCTGAAAATGCTCGATCCACTGCAGTTCTTGCATCTGAATTTCCTAGTTTTGTCTTCGTCTGACCTTCGAATTGAGGGTTAGGGTGCTTAACAGAAACAACAGCTGTGATTCCTTCACGAATATCCTCACCAGATAGGTTATCGTCCTTGTCTTTCAGGATCTTAGCCTTATGAGCATAATCATTAACTACACGAGTTAAAGCTGTCTTAAATCCAGCTTCATGCATTCCGCCTTCATAGGTGTGAATGTTGTTAGCAAAAGTCATTAAAGTTGTCTTATAACCATTGGTATATTGCAAGGCAACTTCAACATCAATTCCTTCGTAATTACCTTCAACGTAAATTGGTTCATCAAATAAGACTTCTTGTCCCTTATTTAAAAAGGTAACATATTCCTTGATACCACCCTCAAAGTGGTAAACATCGGTTTCAGCGCTTTCTTTACGCTTATCAGTAAAGGTTAACTTTAAGCCTTTGTTTAAGAAAGCAAGTTCACGAATTCTGTTCTTTAAAATTTTATCGTCAAAAGTTGTAGTTTCAGTAAAAATATCTGGATCAGGATAAAAATGCACAATTGTTCCATGTTCTTCAAGAGGAACTGTTCCAATCTGCTTCATTTCTCCTACTACACGGCCATGATCAAAGGAAATCGCATATTTCTTACCATCTCTCATAACTGTAACATCAAGCTTAGTTGAAAGAGCATTTACTACAGAAGCACCAACACCGTGAAGACCACCAGATACTTTGTATCCGCCACCGCCGAATTTACCACCAGCATGCAAAACAGTAAATACAGTTTCTAAAGCTGGACGACCGGTTTTAGCTTGAATGTCAACAGGAATACCACGTCCATCGTCTTGAACGGTTACACTACCATCTTCATTGACAGTAATTTCAATTTTAGTAGCAAAACCTGCTAATCGTTCATCAATACTATTATCGATAATTTCCCAAACAAGGTGGTGTAAACCCTGGCTACTAGTTGAGCCAATGTACATACCTGGGCGTTTTCTAACTGCTTCAAGTCCACCTAAAACTTGAATTTGACTTGCATTGTAAGTATCAGCACGTTTTTCAAAGTCTTTAGCTTTATTTAATGCTGCTTTGCTCTTATCTTCTGCCATTTAACTCTCCTTTGCACTGATCGTTCCAGCAGAAATGTGATAAACCTTAGGTTCCCTCACAATTTCCCAAGAAATACCTTCTAAATCTGTCGTTGTTATAAATGTTTGCGTTTTACCATGAATATAGTTTAATAAACGACTCTGTCTTCGATGATCTAACTCACTCATCACATCATCTAACAGCAGAATCGGATATTCTTGCGTCAATTCATGCACTAATTGAATCTCAGCTAACTTAACGCTTAAAGAAATCGTTCGCTGCTGTCCCTGAGATGCAAAATCATGGGCATTTTTATCATTAATTAAAAACTCCAAGTTATCTCGATGAGGGCCACTGAGAGTAGTACCCTTTCGAATTTCATTAGAACGATTTTTCTTATAACTAGTAATAACTTTTTGATAAATGGTCTCTACATCATCCTCTGGAATAATTTCCTTAACTGATGGACGGTAAAAAATCTGCAATTTTTCAGCTTGACCACTAATCTCACTATGAGCAGCTTGAGCGTAGGAATTGAGTTTTTTAATGTATTTTATTCTTCGCGATATTATCTCTGCTGCAATTCCTGCCAGCTGATCGGATAAAACATCTAAAAAAACTTGATCATTTGCTTTTTTGATGCTTAATTGCTTTAAATAATTGTTTCTCTGCTGCAGTACCTGACGATACTGACTTGAAAAATATAGATATTCTGAATTAATCTGCCCAAATTCTAAATCCATAAATCTCCGTCTAACAGATGGTGCTCCCTTAACTAGAGCTAAATCTTCTGGAGAAAACAAGATTGCATTCATTTGCCCCACATAGGCAGAAAGCCTCTTTTGCTCCAAGCGATTTACCCAGGCCTTTTTTCCATTAGCCGTTAAACGTAGTTTAAGCTCTACTTGAAGTTGGCTTTTATGAACCCTACCTTGTAAACCGGCAAATTTGCTGCCAAAACGAATTAATTCTTTATCGCTATTAGTGCGATGGGATCGAGTAAGGGCTAAAAAATAAATTGCCTCAAGTAAATTAGTTTTTCCTTGGGCATTTGGACCAATGAAAATATTTACATGAGGATCAAAATTTGTTTTTAATTCTTTAAAATTTCTAAAGTCTTTCAATTCAAAGTTTGCAAGATACATTGGCTACTCTGAAACAAATTCATACTCTTCTCCAGCTAAGTTCAATACATCCCCTGCATGTATTTTCTTTCCGCGACGATCTTCAAGCTCGCCATTTAACTTAACAGGATTTTCTTTTAGATACCATTTAGCTTGACCACCAGAAGATATCACGCTCTCTTCTTTTAAAAATTGAGCAAGCGTAATATATTCTCCCTTAATTGTGAATTTTTGGATAATATCACCCCATTTACCTTGTCATACCTTGTTATTATACCGTTTTTTTATGTGAAATTCAATTTTATGACGTATTGTAGCCTTTTTTAAGTCATTTTATTCTAATTTAATATGACTATACTTAACTAGAGAAAAATTCGTTTAACCAGGCTAAATTTAGCTTTTAAGTACAACAAGAAAAAAAGAGCTACTTCCGTAGCTCTTTTTCAGTAATTTAAAATGTTCTCACTGGTGTAATCAATTGAGTAAAGTTGACATCTTGCTTTGCAGGCACAACTGTAAATGGTCTCAGTGGCTGCGTAAAGTTCATAATAATGGAATCAGTAATTGATGCGCGTAAAGCTTCTCTTAAATAGTCAGGGTTAAATGAAATTGTCAAGCCTTCACCTTCAAGGTTCTTAAATCCAATTTCTTCTTCCACATTACCTATTTCTGGAGAATCACCTTGAAGCTTAACTAATTGATTTTGAACATCAAGAGTCATTTTTACTACATTGTTTCGACTTTCATGAGTAAGAAGACTGGCACGTTCTAAAGATCTAGCTAAAACTGGCAATTCAAATTCAACAGAAGTAGTAGATTCAGTTGGAATTAAGCGATCAGTATCTGGATATTGACCATCAAGTAAGCGGGAATAAAAGGCAATATTTCCAACTTCAAATAGAACTTGGTTTTCACCTGGATTTACTTTAATTTCAGGATCGCTTTCACCAATAATTCTCGCTAATTCTACTAAGCTTTTTCCTGGAATGATCAAATCAGTACTAGTTTGTGGCCCATTTTCTAAAGAAATTTGACGTTGAGATAAGCGATGACTGTCAGTAGCAACTGCCTTAATTGAAGAATTATTAAAAATGAAGTTAACACCCGTTAAAGTAGGTCGACTTTCTTGAGTAGCAACAGCAAAAACAGTTTCGTTAATAATTTCTCTAAAGGTTTTACCTGAAATCTTAAATGATGCATCAGTAGAAATTTCAGGTAAATGAGGATAGTTATTGGCATCTAATCCATTGATCATAAATTCGGTATTTTCAGAAACGATTTTTGTTTGGAAGCTTTCCTTTACTTCAAATGAAAAATCTTTACCAGGCAATTTTTTAACGATCTCACTAAAGAAACGTGCAGGTAAAACAATTGAACCTGTAGATTGGACAATTAAGTCATCATTTACAGGAATCTGAATTTCGATTGAAATATCAGTATCGCTACCTGTTAAAGTTAGCATTTCGTCAGTAAGGTTAAGTTTTATACCACTTAAAATGGGAATAGTTGCACGTGAAGAAATTGCACGCATTACATTATTTAAATTTTCGAGGAATAAATTACGATTAATTGTAAACTGCATCGTTTACCTCCTGTGAAGTTATATGTACTTTGTCTTATTTATTTAATTATATATTTAAATACTTAGAAGTAGTAGTAGGGCCAGTGGAATCTGTGGGAAAGTAGGCAAATACCTGAATAAAACGGACTTTTGTGTGTTCAATAAATGTGGACAAAGTAAAAACTTATCCACATGTTATTAACTTTTAGTGTTCAAGCATTGCTTTTAAATCATATACAGCTGCTTTAATTTCGGCATCGGTTTTTAAGGCACGAGAAATTTTATCGCAGGCATGCATAACTGTGGTATGGTCTTTACCACCAAATTCCTGTCCGATTTTAGGCAAGCTAGAATCGGTTAATTCACGCGATAGATACATTGCTATTTGACGTGGAACTACGATTTGTTTTACCCGTTTTTTTCCTTTTAGTTCTGTAGTTGAAGTTTGGAAGTAATTTGCGACGACTTCTTGGATTTTTGAAATTTGAAGTCCTCTATTCTTTTGGACAAGTTTTAGGTCTGCTAAAGCTTCTTTTGCTAAATCAACATTAATATCTTCCCGCTCAATTGTTGCATGTGCTTGAACTTTAACTAAAGCACCTTCGAGTTCTCGAATATTGGTATCAACTTGCGAAGCAATGTAGTCAAGAGTACTGTCATCGATCGCCAAGCCATCTGTTTCAGCTTTTTTACGTAGGATTGCAATTCTAGTTTCTAAATCAGGAGGCGTAATCTCAACTTGTAAGCCCCAGGCAAATCGAGAAACCAGTCGCTCTGATAATTCAGGAATTTCAGTTGGCAACCGATCACTAGTCATAACAATCTGTTTTTGATCATTATAAAGAGTTTCAAAAGTATGGAAAAATTCCTCTTGAATCCCCTCTTTTTTAGAGAAGAATTGAATATCATCTACTAATAGGAGATCACAATTTCGATATTTATTGCGAAATTCAGCTTGAGTTTTGTTTTTTATCGAATTAATAAAGTCATTTACAAAAGTTTCACTTTGAATGTAGACCACTTTTGCATGGGGCTTTTCAGCTAGCATCTGATGACCGATAGCTTGCATTAAGTGCGTCTTACCTAAACCGACACCACCAAAGATAAATAAAGGATTATAAAAACTTCCTGGATTATCGGCAACTGCTAAAGCAGCTCCAGCTGCCAGCTTATTTCCTTCACCTTGAACAAAGGTATCAAAAGTGTACTTACTATTTAATTGAAGATCTTGAGCAAATTCGTCACGGCGATCCTCTAATATTTCTTGATTAGTTTTAATTCTTGGCTTTGGCGTAACTAGACGTTCGGGTCCTTCTTTACCTGCTACTTCGAATTTTGGCTGAATTTCCATGTCTGCATAAGCATACGCCTCTTGAATTAGTTGAGAAGCCAAGTTCTTTTCCCAATACCCTTTTGCAACTGGAGATTCAACAGCAATTATCATTTCTTTTGTCTTTTTGTTAAAGGAAATAGGTTTAGTATTTTTAAACCAAGCGTTATAGGCAACAGTGCTGTAGCTTTTTTTCATCTCAGCATTGAAAAATTGCCAAAATTTATCTAAATCAAACAAAAAAATTCCTCCAAATACTGTATTATCCACAGATTAAGTCAAAATAAGTTTAGCATGAATTTTAAAAGTTTTCCACAAGGAACAAAAATAACTAACAAATTCACAAGTATGTGGAAAAGAGAGAATAGAAATCCACTGATCTTTGAAATAAAATTTCACTTTTGCATTATCCACAAATTCATGTGGGTTCAAACTTAGCGATACATCAGTATTTCTGCCGAGGAGTATTCACTTATGCACAGGGTGTTTATTATATTCTGAACAGGGTGTGAATTGTGCATAACTCTGAGAATTATCTTGTTGATAAAAAAGCACGCAAAAATATATATCCAAGATATCCACAAAATATAATTTAAAAATAACTTTAAAAAAGCTTTTCTTTTTAGGAAAATTTTGATAAAGACTTGGTTTTTAGGCGTAAATATGCTATTCTATTTTAGAAATTGTGCTTATTAAGCATTGAAAAACGGAGGTGCAACATTAATGTCAACTAAGAGAACTTACCAACCTAAGAAGCGTCACCGTTCACGCGTTCATGGTTTTATGAAGCGTATGGCTACAGCAAACGGCCGTAAGGTTTTAGCAAGACGCCGTAAAAAGGGTAGAAAAGTCTTATCTGCTTAAGCCACTGAAGCTCAGTGGTTTTTTTAATTTAAGTAAGGATGAACTAGATTGAGAAAAAGCTACCGTGTAAAAACTGAGAGAGACTTTCAAAAAGTTTTTAAAGAAGGACAGTCAATGGCTAATAGAGGCTTTGTTGTCTATACTTTGCCCAAAGAAAAACAAAAGCATTTTCGCGTTGGAATTTCTGTTGGGAAAAAAGTGGGTCATACGGCGGTAGCACGTAATCGCCTCAAACGGTTCATTCGTGCTACACTGACAGAACTTAAGCCAGAGATAAGGTCTGATTTAGACTTTTTAGTAATCGCTAGGCCTTATGCAAGAGATTTTGACATGGAACGAACCAAAAAGAATCTTATTCATGTCTTAAGGCTAGCTAAAGTCTTATCAAACGAAGAGACGGAAACTGAGGAAAAGTAGAGTGAGAAATCATTTATCTAAGAAAAATTGGAAACTGATTCTATTAGGTCTAGGAATGCTAACCTTAGCTTTAGTAGTTACAGGTTGTGCATCTACTAATGGATCAAGTGTTGCTCCTATTTCTCATACTAGTGGCAATTGGTGGGATCGGTATATTGTTTACTATATTTCCCAATTTATTCTTTGGATTGCAAGTTTAGTTCGTGATTCCTATGGTTGGGCAATCATTATCTTTACTATTATAGTAAGAATAATCTTATTACCATTGAATGCCATTTCTATTAAGAGCATGGCTAAGCAACAAAAAGTGCAACCACAGATGGATGCATTGCGTAAAAAGTATCCTGGTAAGGATGTTGAGTCACGTCAAAAGCTGCAAGAAGAAACTAGTAAGTTGTATAAAGAAGCCGGTATTAATCCGTATACTGGATGTTTGCCGATGCTAATTCAGTTACCAGTTATGTATGCCTTGTATCAAGCAATTTGGCGGACTCCACAGTTGCAAAATGGTCGGTTTTTGTGGATGGATTTAGGGCGTCCCGATCCATATTACATCATGCCTGTTTTGGCAGCTGCATTTACTTTTATAAGTACGTATATTAGTCAAATGTCAACGCCTCAATCCTCACAAAATGGAATGACTAAGGGAATGACATACTTAATGCCTCTTATCATTGGGGTTTCAGCAATTGGTATCCAATCTGCGATCTCACTTTACTGGGTGATTTCAAACTTATTCCAAGTAGTTCAAACCTTCATTTTGCAAAATCCATTCAAGTATCAACGTGAATTGGAAGAGCAAAAGAAGGTAGAACGTGAACGTGAACGTAAAGTTCGTCGTGTATACAAACGTTTAGGACGTAAAAAACAAAAATAAATTATCTTTAAATTGTTAAGATAAAGTAGTCAAAGTGCTTTATCCATCATTGTTTTTATAGTGGTGGAGTGGGCACTTTTTTTATTTAATTATTTATGTAGGTGAAAAATGGCACAAGTATTAACGCAATTTGATACAATCGCTGCAATTTCTACTCCTATTGGCGAAGGAGGAATTTCAATTGTTCGTCTATCTGGTGAAGATGCAGTAGCGATTGCGAATAAGCTTTTTAAGGGAGCAGATTTAACTAAAGTTCCTACGCATACAATTCACTATGGACATATTGTTGATCCAAAAACGCAGGAAGTTGTCGATGAGACGATGGTCAGTGTGTTGCGTGCGCCGAAAACTTTTACTAGAGAAGACATGGTAGAAATAAATTGTCATGGGGGAATGATTGTTACCAACGATATTTTGCAATTGCTTTTGGCCAATGGAGCCAGGATGGCAGACCCAGGTGAATTCACTAAACGTGCGTTTATGAATGGCCGAATTGATTTAACTCAAGCTGAATCAGTAATGGACATTGTTAGAGCTAAAACTGATAAATCTCGCCAAGTTGCGATGACTCAACTAGCTGGTGGCTTGCTAGAAAAAATCAAGACGATGCGCCAAGAGCTGCTCGATACAATGGCTCATGAAGAAGTTAATATTGATTACCCAGAATATGATATGGACGATTTAACTTCTCAGGAAATGAAAAAGAAAGCACAAGAAGTTTCAAAACAAATTGAGCAGTTACTTCAAACAGCTCAAGAAGGCAAAATTATCCGTAATGGCTTAGCAACTGCAATTGTCGGTAGACCAAACGTTGGAAAATCATCGCTCTTGAACTATTTAACTCAAGATGATAAAGCGATTGTAACCGATATTGCTGGAACTACTAGAGATACGCTTGAAGAGTATGTTTCTGTTAAGGGTGTTCCACTTAAGCTGATTGATACCGCTGGAATTCACCACACAGAAGATAAAGTTGAGAAAATTGGCGTTGAACGTTCTAAGAAGGCTATTAAGGAAGCTGACCTAGTTCTTTTGCTCCTTGACGCAAGTCAAGATTTAACAGCTGAAGATAAGAGATTATTAGATTTGACTGCAAATAAAAAGCGGATCATTATTTTGAATAAACAGGACTTAGGTACGAAAATTTCCCAGGAAATGATCAAAAACCTTACCGATAATCCTATTATTGTAACGTCGATCTTAAAACAAAAGAATATGGATGCACTTGAGAATGCTATTGAGAAATTATTCTTTAGCGGAATAGAAAATTCTCAAAATCAAATTTTGGTAACGAATCAACGACAAGCTGGATTATTAGCTAAGGCAAAACAGTCTTTAGAGGATGTAATTAGCGGAATTAATGATGCTATGCCTTTAGATTTGGTTCAAATTGATCTAAAAAATGCTTGGGATACTTTAGGTGAAATTACTGGTGAAAGTGCACCTGACGAATTAATTACACAGTTATTTAGTCAATTCTGTCTTGGAAAGTAGGATGAAAATGAAAACGTACGAATCAAACGAGTATGACGTTATTGTTGTGGGAGCTGGACATGCTGGGGTTGAAGCGGCTTTAGCGGCAGCTCGTATGGGAGAAAAAACCCTTCTTTTAACTATTAATTTAGATATGGTGGCATTTATGCCATGTAATCCATCAGTTGGTGGCCCAGCAAAGGGAACCGTTGTGCGTGAAATTGATGCACTTGGCGGAGAAATGGGTAAGAATATTGATGCGACTTACATTCAGATGAGAATGCTTAATACAGGAAAAGGGCCTGCAGTTAGAGCTTTGCGTGCACAGGCAGATAAGTGGCAATATCATGAACATATGAAAGATACCATTGAAAATGAACCTAATTTAACTTTGCGGCAAGCTGTTGCAGATGAATTAATCGTTGAGGACGGAGTATGCAAAGGGTTAATAACTAATACTGGTGCAAAATATCATGCTAAAAGCGTAGTTTTAACCACTGGAACATCTGCAAGAGGGAAAATTATTATTGGAGAATTAACTTATTCTTCAGGACCTAACAACTCTTTGCCATCAATTAAATTGCCTGAAAATCTTGAAAAATTAGGCTTTAAATTACGTCGTTTTAAGACTGGTACTCCTCCACGTGTTGATGGTAATACAGTTGATTATTCAAAGACTCAGGAAGAGCCTGGCGATAAGGAACCGAGACATTTTTCTTACACAAGTAAAGATAGTGACTACTTAAAAGATCAAATGTCTTGCTATATGACATATACCAATACTGTCACTCACGATATTATTAGAGCTAACCTTGACCGAGCACCAATGTTTTCTGGAGTTATTAAAGGCGTAGGCCCACGTTACTGTCCTTCAATTGAAGACAAAGTAGTCCGCTTTGCAGATAAAGATCGTCACCAAATTTTCTTAGAACCAGAGGGACGCAATACTAAAGAAATCTACGTAGGAGACTTTTCTACATCAATGCCTGAAGAAGTACAATTAAAGATGCTTCATAGTGTTGCTGGGTTAGAAAAAGCAGAATTAATGCGTCCAGGATATGCTATTGAATATGATGTCATTGAGCCTTGGCAATTAAAGCCCACGTTAGAAACTAAGAATATTGAGCATCTCTTTACTGCTGGCCAAATGAATGGAACTTCAGGCTATGAAGAAGCTGCTGGACAAGGTTTAATTGCTGGAATCAATGCTGCTTTGAGTGCTCAAAATAAGCCTGGCTTTACTTTACAAAGAGACGAAGCTTATATTGGTGTCTTGATCGATGATTTAGTAACTAAGGGAACTAATGAGCCATATCGTCTACTTACAAGTAGGGCAGAGTATCGTCTTCTTCTTCGTCATGATAATGCCGACTTACGTTTGACTGAAAAGGGGCATAAGTTAGGCTTGATTTCAGAAGAGCGCTATGCAAAATTTGAAGCAAAAAAGCAGGCTATTTCCCGGGCAATGGCAGCTATTAAAAAAGTTACAATTCATCCAACTGATGAAGTACAAGAATATTTGGCTAGCGTCAAGCAGGACCGTTTGAATGCAGGAGTTAGCGGAGCAGACTTTTTGAAGCGTCCCCGCGTCACTTTTGATGCCGTTGAAAAATTAAGTGGTCAAACTTTAGCTACTGATCGTTATGTCAAAGAACAAGTGGAAATAGCATTGAAATATGAAGGCTATATTAAAAAAGAAAAGACTTTGGTTGATCGGTTACATCGATTAGAGTCAAAGAAAATACCAGTAGATATTGACTATAATGCAATTCCAAGCTTGGCTACTGAAGCACGTCAGAAATTCGAAAAAATTCGTCCTGAATCTATTGCTCAAGCTGAAAGAATTTCTGGGGTTAATCCAGCTGATTTAGCAATTTTAACTGCTTATATTCAACAAGGAAGAATTGCTAAAATAAAGAAATAAATAATAATTGAATCAAAGCAAAAAAATTTTTAAAAGTTTTTTTGCTTTTTTTGTTGAGTATGATCACTTAATCACACTTTAAAATTGTGTTTTACCGATAAGTTAAGCAAAAAGGTAAATGGTTTGTGAAATAATTATTTTTAAGTATGCTCTAAATATTGATATATCAGTTATGGCAAACGCTTTCAATTAGCTAATAAATGTGCTTTAATCAAGGTGTAAGAAAAATCATTAAGGAGATGCTTATAGACTATGACGAAAATTAGTGGTTCAGATGCAATGTTCCAAGTTTTGTATGACTGGGGAATTGACCATATATACGGTTTCCCAGGTGGTTCATTTGACTCAACAATGAACGCAATTCATAACTGGAGAGATAAGATAAAATTTATTGAAGTAAGACATGAAGAAGCTGGTGCTTTAGCAGCTTCTGCTGAATATAAGATTAGTGGCAAAGTTGGAGTTTGCTTTGGTTCTGCTGGTCCTGGTGCAGTTCACCTAATGAATGGACTTTATGATGCAAAATATGATAAGACTCCAATGGTTGCTATTGTTGCTAACGTTCCAACAAGCCGTCAAGATATTGACTTCTTCCAAGCTTTTGATGAAAAGCCATGGTTTGATCCTGTTGCTGTTTGGAATCACCAAGCAAAAACAGCTGAATCAATTCCAGTTTTGATGGATGAAGCAATTCGTCAAGCTTATCAAAGAAAAGGTCCAGCAGTTTTAATCTTACCTAAGGACTTTGGTTGGGATAAAATCGAGGATAATTTCCGCAACAATGCTGCAGCGCATAAAGTTGTACCTAACTTCCCAGCACCTCGTAAGGAACAGGTTGATAAGGCGCTTGAATTAATTAAAAATGCTGAAAATCCAATTGTTTACTTTGGTCATGGTGCTGAAGATGCTAGTGCGGAACTGAAAGAATTTTCTGATAAATTCAAGATGCCACTAGTTTCATCAGTTCTAGGAAAAGGAATTGTTGAAGATGAATTTCCAGCATATATGGGTTCAATTGGTCGTGTTGGTGCTAAGCCAAGTAACGATATTCAAACTCATGCTGATTTAGTTGTTTGGGTTGGTAATAATTCACCATTCTCAGTCTTCTTCTTTAACCCTAATGCAAAAGTAATTCAAATTGATATTAATTCTGAGAGATTAGGTAAACGCCATGCAGTAACTGTTCCAATGTTAGCTGATGCTAAGAAGACTTTACGTGCTTTAATTGAAGCAGGTGAAAGTCGTCCAGAATCTCCATTGTATAAGGCAGCTCTTGCTGACCGTGAAAACTGGGAAGCTTGGCTTGAAAGCTTTAATGATTCAGATGAAATTCCAATGCGAGTTGAACCAATTTTTGATGTCATCAACAAAAAAGCAGCTGACGATGCAGTATTTGCAGTAGATGTTGGTAACGTAAACATTAACTTTGATCGTCTAATGCACTTGCACGGTGATCAAAAATGGACTACTTCAGGACTCTATGCAACTATGGGTTATGGTGCTCCAGCTTCTCTTGCTGCAGCAACTATTTATCCAAACCGTGAAGTTTGGAACCTAGCTGGTGATGGTGGCTTTGCTATGATGAATCAAGAGCTTTTGACCCAAGCACGTTACAACATGCATGTAATTAACGTAGTCTTCACTAATGAAACTTTAGGCTACATTGAAGCTGAACAAGTTGATGAATCACATCAACCATTATCAGGTGTAAAGCTTCCTGATAACGATTGGGCAATGAGTGCTGAAGGTATGAATGTAAAGGGCTTTACTGTTCGCAATAAGAGAGAATTTGAAGATGCAGTAACAGCTGCTCAACAAATGGAAGGCCCAGTTCTAATTGACTGTAAGATTACTCATGATATGCCATATTCAACTGAGTTGAATACTTTGGATGATCCAGCATTCGTTGCTAAGTATGATGCCCAAGCTTTGAAACCATTTAGTTACTTTGCTGGCAAGTATGGTGTTGAAGCAGATGCCGCATCAGGTGCTTCTGAACACACTGAGGCAGAACCAGTCGAAGCAGAGGAAGATGCTTCATCAGGCGCATCACGTCATTAATTTCCTAGGAAATAATTAAATAAAGAGTTCACATAGTTGAACTCTTTATTTTTTTGATAAAAAGTAAGCAAAATTGTGCGAAATTTGCAATAAAAAAGTATACTAGTAGATGAAGAATTTTATTAAATATGTGGAGGCAAAAATATGCAACAATTTGGGGTTATTGGCTTGTCCGTTATGGGTAAAAACCTTGCCTTAAACGTTAAGAATCATGGCTACTCTGTCTCTGGATTTTCAATTGATAAACCAGAGGTTGATGCTTTAGCAAAATATGAAGATAAAGATTTAAAGCCTACTTATACTTGGGAAGAGTTTGTAAATTCATTAGAAAAGCCACGTAAGATCTTAGTTCAAATTATGGCTGGAAAACCAGTTGATGAAACTTTACAAAAATTATTGCCTCTTTTAGATAAGGGCGATATTGTGATTGATGGTGGTAACTCTAATTTCCATGATACTAATCGTCGTTATAAAGAAATGGAAAAGCATGGTATTCACTTTATCGGAATGGGTGTATCTGGTGGTGAAGAAGGTGCTTTGAATGGACCAGCCTTAATGCCAGGTGGGGACGAAAAAGCCTATGAAGAAGTATCGCCAATTCTTGAAGCTATGGCCGCAAAAACACCTACTGGTCAACCTTGTGTTGGTTATATTGGGCCAGCTGGAAGTGGTCACTATGTGAAGATGGTTCACAACGGTATTGAATATGGTATTATGCAAATTATTTCTGAAGTATACGATGTTTTGCGTACTGTTGGTCACTATTCAAATGATGAAATGAGCGAAATCTTTAAGAATTGGGATAAAGGCGCACTTCAAGCTTATTTAATTGAAATCACTGCTAAGGTTTTGAAGCAAAAAGATGATTTAACTAATGATCATATCATTGATCATATTTTAAATGAAGCTTCTTATAAGGGAACTGGTAACTGGATGCTTGAAGACGCAATTCGTCTTGGTGCCCCAATTACTGTTATTGCAGAAGCTGTTCTTGCACGTTTCATGTCAAAAGCAACTTTAAGAGATGATCCTGAACCAAAGATTGATCCAGAAAAGGCTCCAAAAGATTTAGTTGATCAACTTGCAAAAGCTTTATACTTAGCAATGGCTGTTTCATATGGCCAAGGATTTGAACAATTAACTATGGCTGCAAAAGCTTATAACTGGCGTTTGCACTACTCAACTATTGCTCAAAACTGGGAAGCTGGTTGCATTATTCGTTCACAAATGCTTCATGATATTAAGTTTGCCTATAATGCTGATAAAGACTTACCAAACTTATTCAAGGCTCCATTTTTCGATAAGGTAAAGAAAGAAAATATTAGTGCTTTAAGAGAAGTTGTTAAAGTTGCTGCTGATGCTGGCGTACCAACACCAACTCTTAGTGCAGCTTTGAACTACTTAGAATCAATCTTTAATCCACGTTTACCTCAAAATATTATTCAAGGACAACGTGATTACTTTGGTGCTCACACTTACCAAAGAAATGATCGTCCAGGTACTTTCCATACTGAATGGTATGAAGAAAAATAATAATGTTTCACATGAAACTAAAAAGTCACTACATTAGTAGTGGCTTTTTGCGTTAAAATAATATTTATATCAATCAGAAAGCGGGAAAGTATGAGATACGGAGAAAAAAGCAATCTCAAATTAATGCTGCAAGCATTATGCGTGGGATTAATTGCTGGAGTTGTAGTGGGATTTTTTAGATATGGAATTGGTAAAACCGAAGCTTTTTGGCTCGATTTATTTAAAAAGTCGCACCAAAATCCATTATGGTTTATTGTAATCGTAGCAGGACTGGCATTAACTGGCATAATTGCAGGATATTTTGTTAAACAATATCCGCACGTTGGTGGGTCTGGTATTCCGGAAGTTAAATTACAAATGCAAGGAAAATTAACTTTGCAATGGTGGCCGATTTTGTGGCGAAAGTTAATCGGCGGCATTATGGTTATTGGAACAGGCTTGTTTTTAGGACCAGAAGGACCATCGCTTCAATTAGGTTCCACAATTGGTCAAGGAGTCGGCCAAGGCTTTAAGCAAACTAAAACAAATTCACGAGTTTTGCTAGCAACAGGTGCTGCCAGTGGTTTATCAGCTGCTTTTGGTGCTCCTTTAAGTGGTGCGTTGTTTGTTTTAGAGGAAATTTTTCATAATTTTTCGCCACGTGTGTGGATGAATGCCTTGGTGGGTGCGATTGCCTCGAACTTTGTTGTATCTAACTTATTTGGTCAAAAACCAGCTTTAGCTTTAGCTTACAATCATTCCTTCCCAATGCCACTTTATTGGCATTTAGTGTTATTAGGACTTATTTTAGGACTTTTAGGACACTTATATAAATTGGGCTTGTTTAATTTTAAAAAGCTTTATGCAAAAATCACTTTTATTCCGCGCTGGCTACACGGATTGATTCCACTAGTGATCTTAATGCCGATTATGTATTATTTGCCGCTAATTACTGGACCAGGTAATCATTTGATTTTGTCTTTGCCTAAGTCAATTGCTTATAGCAGTTGGAATTTAGTAGGGATGCTGGCGATTTTTTATGTAATTAGAATTGCATTTTCAATTGTTTCTTATGATTCGGGTCTGCCGAGCGGCATCTTTTTACCAATTTTAACAATGGGTGCTTTAATTGGCGCAACTTACGGTCTATTTATGGTGCAGCTGGGATTATTGCCACAAAAATTAGTTATTAATTTAATTATTTTTGCCATGGCTGGTTATTTTGCAGCAATTATTCGAGCACCATTTACAGCGATTATTTTAATTACTGAAATGGTCGGATCGCTGTTACATTTAATGCCGTTAGCTGTTGTAGCATTTATTGCTTTGTTAGTTGACCAATTACTTGGCGGCCGTCCAATTTATGATAGCTTAGCGGCTGCTATGGAGCCAAAATCTAGTGAAAAGGGATTGTGCGGCGAAGAAGATCAAATTTCAATCCCAGTCTATGAAAGCAGTAAATTAGTCGATGAAAAGATAGAAGATGTTAAATGGCCGGATGATACCTTAATTAAAGTTATTCATCGCGGCAGTCAAGATATTATTCCTCACGGAGACACTGTGATTGCAGCTGGCGATTTATTAGTGCTAGCTGTTGATCAAAATCGACGCGGACAAGTCTATGATGCAATTAAAAAATTGCAAGGTGTCGAATTAGATGGATAGCTTAAATATACAAAATAGCCCTCTAGCTCAAATTTAAGCTAGAGGGCTTATTTTTTGTAATTAAAGTATAGTCGCACCTAGGCAAGTTTTAAAATGATTTAAGGCCCATTTATGTCCATTTTCATCAAAACTTGCAACACCATCTTGGTGAATTACTAAATTATAGCAACGATTATATGCATCCATTGCCGTATGAAGGACGCAGATATCGGTGCAGACACCAGTCAGATGCAGAGTATCGATTTTTCTTTCTCTTAAAATAAGATCTAAGTTAGTGCCTGCAAAAGCAGAATAGCGCGTTTTATCCATGAAGATGACATGATCATTTGTTTTGTTGGCATCATACCAAGTTTGCAGCTTGCCATATAATTGCCGACCCCAAGTGTTGGGTAAATTATGCGGTGGAAACAACTTAGTTTCGGGATGATATTTATTTCCTGGGAAATGTAGGTCAGTGGGAATAATTACCCATTTATTTTGCTTTAAAAATGAATCTGCTAAATTGACAATTTCATTTTCAAGTTCTTGAGCAGGTTTGCCACAAGTTAAGCTGCCTTTGTCTGAAACAAAATCATTAGTGTAATCGATGATTAAGAGTGCTTCTTGAGTCATAGTATTCTCCTTTATAAATATAATTATGGCTATTATGAGCCACAAAAGAAAAAGCCTCAAGTGAGACTTTAAAATTAGCTATTCTTTTTTGAATTTGGGTGAAGTTTCTGGTGCCCAAATTAAGCAGATAATGAAACTTGCGAGTAATACAATGCTGCAGACCAGCATGGCTAAACTTGCACCACCGCAACAAATTATGAAAAATCATGCAAAGTGACTGTTCTAATCTCTTGAACTGTTGAGACATAAAAAAGTGGTATAAATAAATATTTCACTCCTTTATAGAAGATATGATTGAGGCTGCTTTTACCTTATGACTTACTTTAAGTTCTATCAAAAAAGTAATTACTTCTAAAACTACAAGCAAAATAAGGGCATATCTTATATTGGTTGCACCTGAAACAGTTGTTAAAATAGTAGTCATCAAAGGAGCAGACGCAATCAAAATAGTGTTTAATAGACCGACAGTAGAAGCTAAAATCTTATGCTCGACAGACGTTACTAGCCATTGTGTCAATTTGATTGAAGTTGCGCTGGCTGTTAATGCTAATAAAAAATACAATCCTAAAACAAGATAGATACTAGTTGCAAAAATCGCAAAAGTGGTCATTAAAGCGATTAAAGTGGCTAGAATTGTCATAGAAAAAATTGTGAATTTCTTAAACAATTGCGTACCAAACATACTTCCCAAAGCAGCTCCGCAAGCTAAAACCACACCCATCAAAGCAATCGTAAAACTATATCTTGAAATTACCATTGCTGTTTTATGAGCTGCTATCATAATTGGAATTAATGATCCCATTGAACTTAGCGATCCATTCAAAACTGCAACAATCAAGACAACCTCTAAAAGACCAGCCTGCTTTTTAACTTGCTTGAAAGACGTCTTCATTGTTACCAAAAACGATTGAGTATTAATTTCATGGCTTTTAAGCGACTCAATAGATTTTTGCCTCAGTCCCACACTCGCAAACAAAATTCCAGCAAGTAAAAATGAAATAGCATTCAAAAACGCAAGGGATGAGTATGACATAATTAGCAGCAATGCTGAACCTATAAACTGTGCTGCTATATTAATAACTTCATTAACCCCATTAGTAAAACCCTCTGCTTCTCCGAAATGATCTTTTCCTACTAGATCAACGACTAATGGTGAAACTAATCCGCTGGAATAAGCTCCAAATGTATCTGAAATCAAATTAATTATTACAACAATAATTACTAAACTCCATTGATTGACATTACTGATAAATAGCAGTCCAACGATGCCATATAAAACACAACGAATAATGGCGCTTAAAAATATATTTTTAAATTTATGTCGCATTTTGTCTGCAAAGTAGCCGCCAAAAATTGTAAATAATTTAGGTGAAGACTCTGAAATGGCAATTAATGAAAGTGCTAAAGAATAGTTTTTTAATTTACTTGCATAAGTCATAAATGCCAAGTAGAAAAGAATATCACCTGCGCTAGAAAGAAAACTAGCAATTGAAAATCTACGATAATTTTTATTAGTTAAAAATATATTCATTCATATTCACCTCGTTTAATTAGGTTGAGCTTAGCAAATTAGCGATATATATAGTAAAATAAGTCATATATGACTCATTACAAAGAGAGATAAATATGATGATTGGCAGTCTTTTGAAAGAATATCGTTTAAAACAAAACAAGAGCCAAAGAAAATTTATTGGTTCAATTGTTACGCAGTCTTATTATTCAAAAGTAGAAAAGAATATAAGTCAAATTACAGCGGACAATTTAATAGGCTTGCTTCAATATAACAATATTTCTGTACAGGAATTTTTTCGTTGATTGTAAAATCAAATTGAACACTTTAGAAAAATAAAAAGTCCATTCGGAC